>ERZ780003.863-NODE-863-length-7223-cov-7.8012_pt1 | contig 7223 bp, 7 predicted proteins | sample MGYA00511931_ERZ780003 | MGnify/ENA primary metagenome ERZ780003 (study PRJEB29588, sample SAMEA2162297) | human gut metagenome | biome: human gut; feature: human-associated habitat; material: faeces | place: Denmark | collected 2008/2010 ... | reverse complement strand
CACGGGGATATATACAGGGAAAGAGTGAGCTGGCGTTAAAGGAATGCCTGACCGGCCGTTACCCGAGAGACCACTACATCCTGACGGATAAGCTGACCGATTTTTATTTTAAGAAGGAAGAGGATATCCGACCCTTCTTCGAAAGCCAGCTGCAGGCATGCGGCGTGGACTACTTTGACTTTTATCTGATGCATGCCCAGAATGCGGAAAATTATAAATTTTTCAAATCCTGCCATGCCTATGAAAATGCATTTGCCTTAAAGAAAGAGGGAAAGATCCGCCATGTGGGCATTTCCTTCCACGATACCGCAGAAGTGCTTGACCGTATTCTGACCGAGTATCCGGAAGTGGAAGTGGTGCAGATTCAGTTCAATTACTTAGATTATGACGATCCGGCCGTACAGAGCAGACTCTGCTACGAGGTGTGCCGCAAACACAACAAGCCGGTGCTGGTTATGGAGCCGGTAAAGGGCGGCAGCTTAGTCAACCTGCCGGAAAAAGCCCAGGCCGTATTAGACGATCTTCACGGCGGCAGCCCTGCCAGCTATGCCCTTCGCTTTGCAGCCGGTTTCCCGGGTATGATGATGGTGCTTTCCGGCATGAGCAATATGGAGCAGATGCAGGACAACATCAGCTTCATGAAGGATTTTAAGCCCTTGAATGAAGAAGAAACGGAAGCCGTGAAAAAGGTGCAGCAGATTTTCAGGGAAAAGGATTTAATTCCCTGTACCGCCTGCGGTTACTGTACGGAAGGCTGCCCGAAGCACATTGCCATTCCCGATTTGTTTGCGGTTATGAACGCCGGGACGCTTCACCATGACTGGAACGCGGATGATTACAACGAAATACATACAGGCGAAGGCAGAAAAGCCTCCGACTGCATCAAATGCGGTAAGTGCGAAAAAGCCTGTCCCCAGCATCTTCCCATCCGGGAACTGCTTGTCAGTGTAGCAAAAGAATTTGAAAAGTAAGTGAGGTAAGAAACATGATACAGACGATTGCAAAGAAAAAGATTTCCGTAAAGGCACAGACATTTGCTGCAACAGGCGCTATGGCGACAGCCGTGGCACTTCCGCAGGTACTGCATCTTTTAGGCAGATATTCCGGCATCGGGACGGCGCTGGGAGAGGTATTTCTTCCCATGCATCTGCCCATCCTGTTAGTAGGATTTTTAGCAGGTCCTTATGCCGGTATGGCAGCGGGACTTTTAAGCCCTCTTATCAGCTTCGGTCTGACCGACATGCCCGGTTCCGCCATGCTGCCCTTCATGATGCTGGAGCTTTTCTCCTACGGTCTTCTGGCAGGGCTTCTTAAGGATGTGAAGCTGCCCTCCGTTGTAAAGGTGCTTGCCGTACAGGTGGGCGGACGCGCCATCCGTGCGCTGGCTATTTTATTTGCCGTATATGTTATCGGCTCCGACCGCATTCCGGCAGCCGTTATTATAAACAGCATCAGGACCGGCATGATTGGCATTGTGCTTCAGTGGGCGCTCATTCCGTTAATTCTTTACCGCGTAAACAGTGTTTCCAAAGAGCAGTAAAGGGAGTTTTACCATGCATTATTACACAAAGTTAGCGAAAAAGCTCATGGAAGAGGACCGGTATACCTGCGTCATCTGCGGGGAGGGCATCACTTATTTTTCCGAAGAAAGCGGTGTGCGACCCCTGATGCAGTGGACGGCGGAAAAAATCAATGTAAAAGGGTGCTGCGCTGCCGATAAAATCGTAGGAAAAGCGGCAGCCCTTCTCTACGTGGGACTCGGCGTAAGGGAAGTGTATGCTTCCGTTATGAGCAGACGGGGAGAAGAAACCCTTAAAAAACACGGCATAGAAGCCTTTTACGGGGAGCTGGGCGAGGACATCCGCAACCGCACGGATACGGACATCTGTCCCATGGAAAAAGCGGTGCGGGAGGCGGAAACACCTGCGGAAGCGGTGGAAGCCATTAAGGCCGCCATCAAAGCCATGCAGGCTCACAGAGGATAAAAAAACGCATGATGCAGTCATGCGGAAATACGGATAAAGGATTTATTTTATGAGAACTTGCCTGTATATTTTAATAGGGTATCTGAGCGGCAGCATTTTGTTTGCCAATGTATTTTCCGCCCTGTTTCACGAAAAAGGTGCCATAGAAGAAAGTAAGGACAAAAACCCCGGGACCGCCAATGCCTTTTTGTACGGGGGCTTCCGGTGCGGCGTGCTGACCCTTATCTGCGATTTGGGAAAGGGCATACTGCCGGTACATTTTTATCTTGCGGGCAGCCGTCCGGAAGAAGCGGCGGCACTTTCCCTGGCGCTGGTGCTGGCGGCACCGGTCGTGGGGCATATCTGCTCCGCGTACCACAATTTTAAAGGAGGAAAGGGCATTGCCGTAACCTTTGGCAGTCTTCTCGGCATGTTTCCGGATTTGCGTCCGGCTATGCTGCTTGCCTTTTTCTTTCTTTTTTATTCGCTTATTCTGCGGATCATACCTCATTTTTACCGTACACTGGTGACGTATCTGTGTACCATGGTGGGACTGTTTTTTGTTCCCTGCCAGCCGGGAGTGCGAGCCGGGTTCTTCCTGATTTCCCTTGCCGTACTTCTGCATTTTCATTTCAGTAAAGAGGAAAGAGAGCAATTTCAGGTTAAATTATTATGGATGCATTGATATTATCATGCGGTACCGGAGGCGGACACAATGCCGCCGGCCGTGCCATTATGGAAGAACTGCAAAGAAGAGGGCATCATGCGGAGATGTTCAATCCTTACAACCTGGTCAGCGACAGACTGGCGGAGGAAGTGGACAAACTCTATATTAAAATGGCGCAGAAGACACCCAGGGCGTTTGGCTTTGTATACCGGTTGGGAAATCTTTACCGGAAGCTGCCGGTAAAGTCCCCCGTTTATCATGTGAATAAAAAGATGGTGCCGGTGCTGGAGCGTTATCTTGCGGAGCACCCGGCGGATGTGATTTTTATGCCCCATCTGTATCCGGCGGAAATCATTACCCAGATGAAAAAACAGGGCAGCAGCCTGCCGCTTACCATGTTTGTGGCAACGGACTATGTCTGCATACCCTTTACGGAAGAAACTAACTGTGATTATTATGTCATCCCGAACGAAGAACTGAAGGATGATTTCATAAAGAGAGGCATCCCGGAGGAGAAGCTGCTTCCTTACGGCATTCCAACCTCTGCTGCTTTTTCGGAAGAAAAGAGCAGGGAAGAGGCAAAGGAGGAGCTGGGCTTGCAGAAGGACAGGCATTACCTTCTCGTTTCCGGCGGCAGCATCGGGGCGGGACAGCTCTGCAAGGCGGTGCGTGTTTTAAAAAGACACTATACCGGTACGGATAAGGAGCTCATCGTCATATGCGGCAACAATACAACCCTGTATGAGAAGCTGAAACGTGAGTATGCGGCGGATAAGGACATGGTACACATCCTGATGCATACGGACCGGATTGCGGACTACATGAAGGCCTGTGACGTTGTGCTTTCCAAGCCGGGAGGACTTTCCTCCACGGAGGCGGCGGTTTCGGGGACGGCGCTGCTGCACATTACCCCCATTCCGGGCTGTGAAACCCTGAATATGAAGTTCTTTGGGGAGAGGGGCATGGCGGTGCCGGTGGAGACGATTGATGCCAGATTGGGAAAAATCTGCGATAAGATGCTGAAAGAGGAGCGTTACCGGAGGATGGCGGACAGACAAAAGCAATACAGTAACCCGCATTCGGCGGCGGATATCTGTGACTTTGCACAAAAGTATGCAAATTTCGCAAAAAATATTTCAATATAAGAAAAAATAGTGTAAAATAAGCGCAAAGCAAAAGGGAAAATGAGGAACAGCATATGTATGTTTTCTTTCTGACCGTTCAATACGTGGGGATTGCGGTATTGATTACGGAGATGATGTTTATATTAAGCAAGCCGGCTTCTAAATTACAGATGACCCTGCTTGTTATGACAACGGCGACATTACTGAATTTTATCGGCTACCTGATGGAGATTACGTCGACTTCCATGGAAACGGCACTGATGGGTGTCAAGGTGGAATACCTTGGCAAACCCTTTATTATGCTGAGTCTGTTCTTTTTTGTGATGCATTACTGCCATATAGAAATTCCCAAGATTGTATCCGGGTTTTTCATGATTATGCACATAGGCATTACCATGCTGGTGTTTACCTGTGATGACCACAATCTGTTTTTTGACAGTCTGAGCTTTACCACAGAGGGCGTTTTTCCCCATCTCTTAAAGGGACAGGGTCCCATGTGTATTTTCTTCATGGTAATGACCGGATGCTTTGCGACCATCTGTATTTTCTGCGCTGTAAGGGAGTGGCACATAGCGGAGACAAAGCTTGCCAGAAAACAGGCAGCATACATTCTGCTCATGATTGTAACCCAGGCAATCGGATTTGCCTTGTATTTAAGCGGTATTACCGGCGGATACGACACCATGAACATTGCATATCTGATCAATGTTATTCTGCTGGCAGTTTCCATTTTCCGCTACCGTTTGTTCGAAGTGCTTACCCTTGCCAAGGAAAAAGCGCTGAACGATTACCAGGACGGCCTGATAGTGCTGGACAACCGCAATACGGTCATCTATTCCAACTCCCTTGCCAAGGAAATCTATCCGGAATTAAAAGGAGAGGATTACCAGGGAGTGATAGAGCGTCTGGATGCTTATATGAATCTGGAAGAGAAGCTTTTTTATAAAAATAAAGTATTTCAGATTAAAAGACAGCCTATTCTGCAGGAGGGCATGGAGTACGGCAGGACCTACAAGATTATCGATATCACGGACAGCTACTATTATGCAACACGTCTGCAGAACGACGTAGAGGAAAGAACCAAACAGATTAAATCCATGCAGAGCTCTGTTATTGAGAGTTTTGCCAACATGATTGAAGCAAGGGACGGTATTACCGGACAGCATGTGAAGCATACAAGCGCCTATGTGCGAATACTTATTTATGGACTGAAGGAAACGGGACTTTACAAGGATCTGCTGACGGATGAATACATAGCCACGGTCATTGACGTGGCGCCGCTTCACGATATCGGCAAGATTGCCATTATGGATCAGATTCTAAAGAAAAACGACAGACTGACCGATGAAGAATTTGAAGCCATAAAGACCCATCCCCAGGTGGGAGCCGTCATTGCGGAGGATATCCTGAGAGGCGTGGAAAGCGACTCTTATATTAAGGTGGCTCACGATATCATTCTGTATCACCACGAAAAATGGGACGGTACCGGTTATCCTACCGGCTTAAAGGGCAACAAAATTCCGCTTTGTGCCCGTATTATGGCGGTTGCGGATGTGTATGATGCCCTGCGTTCCAAGAGAAGCTACAAGGAAAGCTTTTCCAAAGAGAAGTCAAGAAAGATTATTGTGGAAGGCGCAGGCGTACACTTTGATCCGGATATTGTAAGAGTATTCCAGGAGCATATTGATGAAATTGAGAGGGTTGAGTAAATAAGGACCTGTGTGTATGAAGCAAGATAAGAAATCAGGCAACAACGGATACGAACTTAGGAAAGCAGCCGGGCTCTATTGGCTGCTTGATTTGCGCCAGGGCGGAGAGCATTACAAGCCTCCCCTGGCAATGAATGAAATGGATTGGCGGTTACGCCGGACAGCATATCTGGGAGATTGCGGTGTATACGCTTTTGGGCCTTGCCGGTTTCCTATGCTTACCGGAACAGCACAGCGGCTTTCCATTGCCCGTGCCATCCTCCGCAAGTCCCCCATTTTACTGCTGGATGAGGGTATGCAATCCGGGACAAACATCTTGATGTCCTCACGGAAGAGGAGATTAATTATTTCCGGCTATAGCGGAAGTCACAGTAATCGGCGCCGTCAGCGATGGTGCCGGTTCTTTCTAATTTCATGTTCATGATATCTGCCAGCACGAAATCCATACGGCACAGATAGGAAGCCAGTTCCGGACACCCCTCATCCTGACATATCTTGCAGATGCCGCATTCATGGTAATCGTAACCGAGGTCGTATTCTCCGTTTCCCGGCAAAATATCCACTACCCAGTCGTTTTCATACTGATGCTTATGGCTGTCCGCTGACCACTGCAGACGTCCCGGCATTTTCTTTTCATCAAGGTAACTGTCGGCATTTCCCATTACTTTACGGAAGAGGTGTGATGCGCACAGCCCTTCCTTAAATATCGAATAATTTTCCTCCGCCGTTTTGCCGGTACTCCGGTTTAAGGCAATGAAATAAATACCCATGATATAGGAGCTTAAAAGCCTGGAAGGTCCGATGTCCTTGGCACGTCCTGCAATCTCCTTATATTCCTTTTTGATTTTCTGCGCGGTATCCTTTGCAAATCCCCTTTTCTTCAATTCTGCCTTAACAGCACTGTGATAAAACTGAAATAAAATTTTAGTATTAAATGTATTTTTCATGCTTCTATTTTAACACAGGAAGAAGAGATGGAAAAGGTACTTTAACGATAAAACGTCAAATAAATTAAAAAAGTATTAAATTACGAACAAACTCTTGCATCTGCTTTGCAGTCTGTGTTATCATGATTGCAAAGCAGATTTTCTTTTGTCGAAATAACATTCTAAATGCAAATCTTTTTGTGAGGAACCTTAATTCATTGGTAAATTTCTTAAATGGTTCCGCACAGGTCGGAAATTCCTGCTTTATTCTCAACTATCAATCAGGCAGGAAGCCGGAAACCTTGTGCAGACAACAAAAAGATGCAGAAGTACGGTTACTGCCGCAATACAGGCAGAAGGTATTTTCATCGGGAAGTATTTTGCAGAAAAGGAATTTCCCTAAGAAAACATTATTCTGCCGGAAAAGAGGTAAGATGAACCGTAACCGTAACTTTAAAAGCAGTGTGTTTTTTTAATGATGCAGGACAAAGTAAAAGCACTGAATGTTTATAATGTGCTGGGGGATAGCCATTTCGACAATCCGGAAGATGTGGAAATTATTACAACGGATGGCGGAATTTCATTGTCTGTCCGAAACGATGCATCTTTTATCATCGGAACGGACATGAATTTTTATGAACACCAGTCAACGTATAACCCCAATATGCCCATGCGCAGCCTGATTTACTGTACGGATGCCATAGACAGGCGTATTAAAGAGAAGAATGAGAACCTGTACGGACACAAGCAGATTAAGATACCTACGCCCCGGTTTGTGGTATTTTACAACGGGCGGGAAAAGCGCCCGGCAGTGGAGAGAATGTATCTTTCTT
>ERZ780003.858-NODE-858-length-7264-cov-7.51311_pt1 | contig 7264 bp, 9 predicted proteins | sample MGYA00511931_ERZ780003 | MGnify/ENA primary metagenome ERZ780003 (study PRJEB29588, sample SAMEA2162297) | human gut metagenome | biome: human gut; feature: human-associated habitat; material: faeces | place: Denmark | collected 2008/2010 ... | reverse complement strand
CACCAAAAAACCCCAGGCGCGGCGGCCAACACAGCCGCGGGTAAGGCAAACGAGGCGGCGACAGCAGCAAATAATGCAGCGGAATCCGCGCAGCGCGTCGTCGACACCTATGACGACGTTATCAATACGCTCGCGCACTCCGACTGCACCCTCGACGAACGGGTCGAGGCGCTCGAAAGGGCGCTTATATCCGTTTTGTCGGGTGCTGTCGTGATTCCCAAATTGCAGGTCAAGGAGCTGAACGTATGGGGTGATAACAACCTTGCACCCGTCGGCAACGGCGCACCGACGAAAGCCCCGGACAGGGCCGGGCAGTTCTACATCGACAAGACCGCCCGCACACTCTATTTCTCAACGGGGAATGCGGCCGTGTCCGACTGGAAAATTCAATAACGCAAACGGAATATGGCACAGGTTAACAAATACGCAGATCGGGCCGCTTATACGGCCGACACGAAACGTCTTTCGACGAAATCGGCCGTTTCGTTCATCGAAAATGAGACGACAACGATTTACGACGGTGTGAATACCGTCGTCGGAAAATCGGCTGCCGCCATCGGCGATCTCGCCGTTTTCGATAAAACGGACGGGGTTATCAAATACATCAAAAGCGCAACGATTGCCAAGGCGCAGATTCCAGCAAACCTTGTACCGCTGGCCGTCGTCTATGCGCGACAAGGTGAACAACTATTGATCGTGTCGCTCGAAAACGCATCGGGCAGCATCCGCTGGGCACACACTTACGAGGTCGCATTGTCTGGCTTCGATCTCGATGCAGGCGGGACGATCGTGTTGAAACTCGGTTCCAGCTCTTCCGCCGCAGAAGTGTCGATAACGTATGCCGCAGGCGCAACACTCGCGGACGTCGCATCGGCTATCAACGCGACGCTCAAAGGCGGAACGCCCAATTACTCCTCGGTGGATTACGGAGGATGGGCTGCGGCTGCGGAGGACAATTTCGTCGTTATGGCTTCGAACACGTACAGCGCCACGCGGGCGATGATTGATGTTGTCAGTGGTTGCCAAATCACAAAAACGCCGGAAGACGCCAACTATCAAACGACGCTGACGGGAGTATTGATTGACGGGTCTACCGAATACGTCCGCCGCGAGAACGGCGTCAATACGTCGTTCGCTGGGTGTAACCCCGAAAAATTCCTGCAATATTATTCGGCAAACGGAACCAATACCACGGGGATCAAACCCGGAAGCAGCACCATAATTCGCGAAAGCGCCTTTACGGAAGAGGCCAACCCGGAGCTTGTGGCCGCTTATCCAACCTATCGTGATTATCTGCTCGGGGAACACATGCTGCAATATCCGGCAGCCTACGGTGCATTGCTTCGGGACGGCAAGGCAAACACCGCAAAGATCGGTAGTCTGCTGTTTGTAGACATCCGCGGTGAAAGCGTCCCTTGCTATCCGGCCGCAGCGGCCGCCCTCGACTACGGTATCGCGGTTGATGATGCAACTACCGGACTTGAAGCGGGTGCATGGTGGCTGCCATCGGTTGATGAAGTCTACTTGCTCATGCATGACCGTGTGTTAGCATCCGCAGATCGAGAAAGCGACCCTGTAAACCGTACCCTGTCGCGCCTCGGTAAGACGACCTGCTATGGGTCGGGGTATTATCCGTGGACATCGTGCGAGTACAATTCCAACGGCGCGTTCGTCTACAACGGCTACACGGGCTACGTGGGCAACTACAGCAAGTGTTACACGGGCGCCGTGCGTCCGGTTTCCGCTTTGTAAAAACAGTTTTCAGTTTTTAATTCCCGCACCGCATCGCGTCGGCGTGCGGTGCGGGTTTGCAAATTAGGTCTATGGCAAAGAAATTATCCATCCTCGACAAAACGTTCCAACTGGCGTTGCTCCTACATCACCGGACGGCGGAATTCAATCGCAAATACAAATTCACTATCGGCGACCGCATCGACGTTGTGGCAGAGGAAGCGCAGGAAATGATACTGCGGGCGAATCATCAAACCGACCCGAAACGGGCCGCACAAATCATCTACGATTTCGTCCTGCGTATTGACACCCTGTCGCTAAAACTGCGGATGGCCGTTGCGCTGGGTCTGATGAGTGACGACGCAAAAGCACAATGCGATATGCTTATCGCAAAGATTAAAGACGAGGCGAGGGGTTGGCGAAACTATTTTCTTCGTGGCGAGGGTGTCGTCGGCAAGAACAACGGGCCGTCGGCAGAGAGCCTATAATTATTATTTTGAAAAGGGTTTGCATACTATCATTCATAGTTATACCGACAATGCAAAAAACTGGCGAGTACAATTCCAACAACGCGTTCATCTACAACGGCAACACGGGCAACGTGAACAACAACAACAAGTATAACACGAACGCCGTGCGTCCGGTTTCCGAATTTCAAGGTAATGTAGACCCTTTCGCCTCGTTCTATAAATCAATGCGGGCGGCATATCGCCTGTGCTTAAAAAACAAAGCGCATACCGCTAACGCGATACGCTTTTGGCTCGATGAAGAAAGCGAGCTTGTTGCGCTCGCCCGCGAGGTATTCAACTGCGAATACGTCCCGCGGCAATCCATAGCATTTATCGTTACGAAACCATGTCTGCGCGAGGTGGTAGCCGCCGATTTCCGCGACCGAATCGTGCAGCACTATATCGTCATGCGCCTCGAAGCTCTTTTCGAGGAATGCGGGACACTCGACGATAACATGTTCAGCTGCCGCGTCGGGAAAGGCAACCTTGCGGCCATACAGGCCCTACAGCAGCAGATATTCCACCAGTCGAAAGGTTATACCGCCGACTGTTATGTGGCAAAATTCGACCTGCAATCGTTCTTTATGAGCATCGACAAACGCCGTCTTTACGACGAGTTGGTCGCATTGGTCGCCAAACGCTACGAGGGATGGGATAAGGATACGCTGTTGTATCTTATCCGCGTCGTTACGCTGCATAATCCGCAGGACAACGCCGTGCGGAAAACTCCACTTTGCGACTGGGCCGACCTGCCGCGCTCGAAGAGCCTCTACAATGTCGATTGGTTCCTCGGTTTAGCCATTGGGAACCTCACGTCGCAATCCGACGCGAATTTCTACAACGCACCCGCGATGCGGTGGATGCGCTCCGTTGGCCTCGCTCCTGTGAACTACGTCGACGATTTCGCATTCGTCGTCCGGGATAAGGCATCATTTCTTACGTCCATGCCTTATATTCGAAACTATTTCGCCGCAGAACGGGGACTGACGATGCACCCGCGGAAATTCTACCTACAACACTACTCGAAAGGTATCAAATTTTTAGGTGCGGTTATCAAATACAACCGCGTCTACACGAACAACCAAACCGTCGCACGGTGTTTCGGAAAGATTCACTACTACAACGAAGCATGCCGACACAGTAGCCGCCGCAAGGCCCGGCATGTCGAGAAGCTGGCGACAATCCTAAACTCCTATTTGGGGTTGATGCGGCATTTCGATACGTTCAACATTCGTAAACGCATCGCCGCAGAGGTCGGAACCGTATGGTGCGACTATATCCGTTTCGACGACGACATCACGACGGCAACGGTCGTCAAACATTTCCGGCAACGGGAAATCTGCAAATACAACGTCCGCAAACAACGCAGACGCGATTTATTCACACTCAAAAACTTACTCAACGATGGAAACACAGCAGCAAATTAACGAATTACAGTCGCGCCAGTTGGAACTGCGCGCGATCATGGCATCGTCGGACGAACGGGCCGCGAAATGCTTCAAAAACGGAACGTCGTTTCGTGAAACATACCCCGACGATTTCGCCCGATACGAGGCCGCAAACGCCGAATACAACCGAAACGAACAGACGCTGGCCAAACTCGAAGCGACGCGAGATGCGGAACGAGCCGAGGAAGAGCAGGCGCATAACATCGACGCCGTATGAACCCGCTAACCGAACAATCGACAATGACCGAAACCGTCGTGCAGAACTCGGCGACAGCGATATTGACGTCGATTTTCTATCAAGCGCTTGCGGATTCGATCATTTGGTTGGTCGTTGCAGCTGTGGTTATCGTCTGCGATCTCTTTTTCGGCTGTGAAGCAGCCCGAAAAAGGGGTGAGCGTGTGCGCATTTCGCGGGCAGTTCGCCGCACGGTCAACAAAATGTGCGAATACCTGTGCTGGGTCATGCTCGGCATTACTATTTCGATAGGATTTGCCGCCGACTGGCTGAAATACCTGATTTTCGCCATCATTTACGGTAATGAACTATCGTCGTGTTTGTCTAACTATTTTGCAGCAAAAGGCAAGCGGATAACATTTAACGTCTTTTCGTTGCTGGGGCGACGGCTCGGTATTGACGAACTCGAACAATGCCTCATCGAGGAAGACAACCGGGCTGAAAAAGTAAATAAAGACACATATTAAATCGGATTCGATATGAATTACATTTTGAAAAAGGCCCTCGAAATGGCCGCAGTTTTGGGAAAAGTGAGCGACTTTTTCCTGTTCAAGTCGAACCGCATTCTGCACCTCCTCGAATGCCTTATCGGTTCAGCTTTACTCGGCTGGGAATTTGGCGTCGGCGCAGGATTGACAGCTGAAATCAAAGATATGCAAAGCGGCGGACGCTGGGACTGGCTTGATATTGCCGCCGACGCTATCGGTACGCTGGTCGGCGAGATCGTACATTTCGCAATCTTCAAACGCTGGTAGGTATGGCACAGCATTTCACTCTTTCCGAATTGCTCCACTCTGACACGGCGGAAGCAAGGGGAATCCAGAACACGCCGCCACACGACGTTCTCCGACGCCTGAATTACCTAATGGATAACTGCCTCGACCCAATCCGTCGGCTATGGGGCAAACCTATCGGCGTAAACAGCGGGTATCGGTCGCCAGCCCTCAATGCTGCCGTCGGAGGCGTGGCGACCAGCCAGCACGTCAAAGGCGAAGCCGCTGATATAACGACGGGAACGGTCGAGGGGAACAAGCAGCTATTCGACATGATCTGCGCAAGCGATATTTCGTTCGACCAACTTATCGACGAACGTAATTTCCGCTGGCTTCACATTTCCTGTAAAATGGGAGGCATCGGTAATCGTCGTACTATCCTGCATTTGTAAGCCTATGAAAAGATACTATTTCGCAATAGTGGCAGCCGTTCTACTTTGCGCGTGTGCATCCACGCGCAACACCTCGCGTTCATCCACACAGGAGCGCGTCGAAGAGCGGGCCGAATCGGAGCGGCAAACCTCAACGCAGGAGCAGACGGAGGAGCAGCGCGACGTCGTAACGATTTCGAAAACCACGACGGAAACGAAATCGACGACAACCATCTACGATACGAGCAGCCCCGCTGCCGACAGCTTGGGAATCCCGCCGCCCCAGCAGACGACCACAACGGAAACGAAAACCACAAACACGACGGCAACCGTCGATAAATCCGTTATTCGTCAGATCGTCGACGAGCAATTACGCGAAGCCGCCAACGAACAAACCACGACGAACAAACAGGAAGACACAAGCACGGAAGAGATCAAAGAGGATTCGACACCGAAGAACCTGCGTTGGCTCGGCATCATTGCAATCTGCACAACTGTCATCATGGGATGTTTTTTCGTACTCCGTTTTGTCGGTCGAAAATAAGTTTATATCTTTGTACCGATGTCGTTTTACGGCATCGTGCGTTGTGCGGGTGTTGCTTCGGCGACCCCGCATTTTTGCAAAAGTTGTCAAATTGTTGTCAAATATTTTTCACCTCGATTCGCAATTTACTGAATATAGGGTTTATACGTTAGATAAATACAAGGTTTCCTAACCCTAAATCCGCGTTCGAGTCGCGGTGGGGCTACCACCCGGATCGGGAAGTGCGCGCACTTCCCGATTTTTTCGTATCTTTGTGCCGCTCAAATACCGATCAAACATGGAATCGCTCAAAGAGTTGTACAAAATCGGAAACGGTCCCTCAAGCAGCCACACGATGGGGCCGAAACGGGCCGCCGAACGCTTCGTCGAACGCTGCCGCAACGTCGATGCCTACCGTGTGACGCTCTACGGCCCGCTGGCCGCACCCGGCAGGGGCCACCTCACCGACGTGGCCATCCTCTCGGTGCTGCAACCCGTTGCCCCGACCGAAATCGTATGGAAGGCCGACATCGTCCTGCCGTTCCACCCCAACGGCATGCTCTTCGAAGGAATCAAGGAGGGCAAGGTCGTCGATTCGTGGACGATCTACAGCATCGGCGGAGGCGCCCTGGCCAACGAAACCTCACGGCTCGAGGTGCCGCGCAGCATCTATCCGCTGACAACCATCACCGACATAAAGAACTGGTGCTACAACGAGGGCAAGACCTTCTGGGAGTATGTGAACGACTGCGAGGGGCCCGAAATCTGGGACTACCTCGACACGATCTGGACCCAGATGTGCGAGACGATACAGAACGGGCTGAACAACGACGGCGTGCTGCCCGGCGGACTGAAGGTGGCCCGCAAGGCCAGCACCTACTGGGTCAAGTCGAAAAGCTACAACGACTCACTCAAGTCGCGCGCCAAAATCTACGCCTACGCGCTGGCCACCTCGGAGGAGAACGCCTCGGGCGGTGTCGTGGTCACGGCCCCGACATGCGGGTCGTGCGGCGTCGTACCGGCCGTACTCTACCACCTAGCCACCTCCCGCGACTTCCTGCGGATCCGCATCCTGCGCGCGCTGGCGACCGCCGGGCTCTTCGGCAACGTTGCCAAGACCAACTCTTCGATCTCGGGAGCCGAGGTGGGCTGCCAGGGCGAGGTCGGCGTGGCATGCGCCATGGCGGCCGCAGCTTCGTGCCAGCTCTTCGGAGGCACCCCCTCGCAGATCGAGTATGCCGCCGAGATGGGTCTTGAGCACCACCTGGGACTGACGTGTGACCCCGTCTGCGGACTGGTGCAGGTCCCCTGCATCGAACGCAACGCCGTGGCGGCGGCACGTGCCCTCGATGCCAATATCTACGCCACGCTCTCCGACGGTTCGCACCTTGTCTCCTACGACAAGGTCGTCGAGGTGATGAACGAGACGGGCCACAACCTCCCGAGCCTCTACCGCGAGACCTCCGAGGGCGGTCTGGCCAAGCGCTACGAACGGAAATAGCGGGCCACATCGAAGACGAAACGATGCGCTGAACATACTGCCGGATCCGACGGCCTGATTCCGGTACGGAACCCGACAGCGAAAAGGCACCTGTTCCGCTTCGGGGTCTGCAACGAAGAGCGCCCCAACAACCGACCGCCCGGACCGATAAAACAAAACTCCCCGACCGCAAG
>ERZ780003.815-NODE-815-length-7583-cov-9.04835_pt1 | contig 7583 bp, 6 predicted proteins | sample MGYA00511931_ERZ780003 | MGnify/ENA primary metagenome ERZ780003 (study PRJEB29588, sample SAMEA2162297) | human gut metagenome | biome: human gut; feature: human-associated habitat; material: faeces | place: Denmark | collected 2008/2010 ... | reverse complement strand
TGGTCAGCAGGAAACATTCGATTTCGAGTGCCGGGTTCAGTTTCGACTTGATGATTTTGATTGTATTCAGCAATTTACTGATGCCTTCCAATGCAAAGTATTCCGCTTGTACGGGGATAATCACAGAGTCGGCTGCGGTCAGTGCGTTGATGGTAATCAGTCCCAGTGAGGGCGAGCAGTCTATCAAGATATAATCAAACTCTTCCTTCAGCGGGGCAAGTACTTCTTTCAATATCTTTTCCCTGTTTTTCAGATTGAGCATCTCTATCTCGGCGCCCACCAAGTTTATGTGTGAGGATATCACTTTCAGTGTATCAATCTCGGTGTCATGAATCGCTTCGCGGACATCAGCCCGGTCGATAATGCATTCGTAAATAGTGCATTCCGACTGCTTGATGTCGACACCCAAACCGGAAGAGGCGTTTGCCTGCGGGTCTGCGTCCACAACGAGCACTTTCTTTTCCAGGGTGGCGAGTGAGGCTGCGAGGTTAATCGTAGTCGTTGTTTTTCCTACACCACCTTTTTGATTTGCCAAAGCAATAATTTTTCCCATAATCTTAGTGTTTATTGGCAGCGAAATAAGTGATAATTCCGTATTGCGCCTACTAAAAAAGAGAAAGATTGCAAAATCTGTTGATAAGTCGCCTTTTTTGTTAATAACTCAAAGCCGTTTTATTTCATTTCGACCTGTTCCGGCACTTTTCGTTCTCTTGTTCAGCTTGCAAATATACGTAATTATCTTGAAATGAAATATCTTTTTTGTCTCGCTTGCAGAAGATTAAGATTTGTTTTAAGTGCCTGTCCGCATTTGGGACGTGGTTTGTGCGAATAATCATGCGTTCTGCACTTTCATCTCTTTCAGCGGCTTTAGGCCGTTGTGTGTAAGGCGTTTAGACTGAAATCTCCGGTCGGGGATGGCTTTCAGTGCTTTCAGCCTGTTACCGTATCAATATTCTTTGTTTCGTCTTCCGGCTTATTTGTGGTCTGTACCCGTTCGCGCTCCAGCGTTTCGGGACGTAGCATTTCGTGGGGGAAGTATTTGCTTAGCGGGTAACGGAAGAAATCCATGTTCTGGCGTAGCCTTCCTGTTAATATGCGATCTGGTTTGAAGTAGATGCGTGAAACCCGCACCTTACCCGGCATCACGTCGTCGGGATGTTCGAATCCCTCGCTTGTTATGGCGAGGTTGAAGGAGCCAAGTCCTCTGATAGTGACGGACTCTCCCTCGCTGAGTGCTTCTTCGATGTATTTGGGTAGGTCCACCAGTACGCTTTGCACGTCGCCCTCACCCATGCCTTTGCGACGGGCCATGCGTTGCGCCAACTTTTCGGTAGTTACTCCGCCGCGCGGTTGCAGGGTACGTTGCACAGCGTAGTACAGTTGCTTCATTCCTTCCTTGGAGCGGAAGAGTTTCTTTCTTACTAAATAAATCATTCCCATATCTTTGTTCTTGTTGATTGATGTTGCTGATGAGGCCTATGCTTCTCAATGTCAGCAGTATAGTATCCTAATGCTTGGAACTCATATCCCTATGGACTGTAGCTCCCTTTGCTTTGTTGCTCAAGATGGCATCTTGTGTAGTATGAGATGCTATCTTGAACAACACAAGATGCCATCTTGAGCGGCAAAGGTAATCATGCTTCAGTAGATATGCAAGCTTTTTGCAGGGGAAAGGTAAGGAATGTGTCCGTGATGGAGAAGGGGATGCTTCGTGGTGGGGACGTTAAATAACCGAAACTTCTCCTCCTTTTGCTGCTTAAAGCGGGAAACTCCTCTTGAAAATGTGATTGAACGGAGAGAACTCCTCCTGATTTTGTGAATGGACAAGGGCCGTCGCTGGCTGTCCACACTTCCATGTCCGCTTATCGGGAGGAGGAATGGATGGTGAACCTGCCTCTTTTGGTTGTGTTGTATATAGAATAAAAAAGCGAGTTCTTTATTTTGTATACGAAACAAAAATCCTATATTTGTGTTGCGTATACAAAACAAGTGAAGAAGATGGATCAAGAACTGATAAAGCAGATTATAGGTGAAAATCAAGAGTTTGTTCAGAATGTGAAGTTGCTGCAACGTCCTTTCAAGTTTGAAGACAACGGGAACTATGTCTTTTTAGGCATTCGCCGTGCCGGAAAGTCTTATTTGATGTTTCAACGGATTCATGAGTTGATGGAAAGAGGAACTGCTATAGAAGAAATCCTCTATCTTAATTTTGAAGACGAACGTTTCATAGGACTGAAGTCGGAAGATTTGGATGACATAAAGCGGGTGTATGAAGAAACATTTTCTTTTCGTCCAATTTTCTTTCTGGATGAGATACAGATTGTGCCAGGCTGGGAAAAATTTGTTCGTCGACTGGCAGATAAGAACTATCGGGTATTTGTTACGGGAAGCAATGCTAAAATGCTGAGTTCTGAGATTGCTACGACTTTGGGCGGGCGTTTCCTGATACAGAATGTATATCCATTCTCTTTTAAGGAGTTTTTGAATTTCGAAGGACTTGAATTGAAGCCGAATTGGCTTTATACACCGGGTATTAGAAATGGGGTGGTGCGTAGTTTTGATACTTATTTCTATTATGGCGGTTTTCCGGAACTGCTTTCTTTTGAAGACAAGCGTTCGTGGTTGAGCGGATTGTATCAGAAGATATTTTTCGGCGATTTAGTTGCCCGTTATTCTTTGCGTAATTCGGATTCAATGCGGTTATTGGTGAAAAAAATGGCGGAGAATGTGATGCAACCTTCTTCCTATAATCGTTTGAAGAATATAGTTTCTTCAGCGGGAGAGAGTGTGGGGGTGCGTACCATTATTGATTATGTGGGCTATCTGCAAGAGACTTGGCTTATATTCAGTTTGGAAAACTATGCTGCGAGGTTCGCGGAGCGTGAGAGTAACCGTAAATATTACTTTATGGATAATGGAATCTTGAATCTGTTTATTTTCCGGCCGGAAACTTTATTGTTGGAGAATCTTGTTGCGATAACCTTGCATCGTCAATTTGGAGAAAAGGTTTATTTCTACAATCAGAATATAGAAGTTGACTTCTATATGCCGGAAGAAAGTTGGCTGATTCAGGCTTCATATAATATCTCGGATTTGCAGACTTTTGAACGTGAAGTCAATGGGCTTGTGAAAGCGGCTAAATTCCTGAATGCGGAAAGACTTCAGATTGTGACTCGTAATGATGAACGGGTGGTAGAAAAGGATGGGCTTTCAATAGAGGTGTTGCCTGTCTGGAAATGGCTTATTCAGATTGGTAAAAGCCGGAGCGGTAACACATTTTAAGTACCGGAGTTTGCGTTTTCCGGAAACTAATGAACTGGTCTCTAATGGTGTGCATCACGGCACATTCCGTCATGGACAGGGGGATGCCACACTTTCGTTTTTATTTCATTTTGACCTGTTCCGGCACTCTTCGTTCTCTTGTTCACTCTTATTGTTCCATGTATTCTCATACATGAGTTCTACCTTGATTCCTCCAACAGGTATGCTTCAGTAGATATGCAAGCTTTTTATGGGGAAAGTACGGTGGAGCTACGGTGAATGTACAAAGGGAGTTTATCTGAAATCTAATCTGTCATGAATAATGCAGGCTATAATGGTCATGAACAAGAGGTAGCTGTTCCCTTCAACGGAGGTGGTGAGGGCATTGGAAAAGATTGTAGCGTTGGGGAAGGAGATAAAGTGAGAGTTATTATATTTATATTTGTGGAATTATGGTTTATGTAAGTGATCTCCGGAATAGAGCGGGACTACGTATCTTTTCTCTTAAAAAATACCAATGAGCGGAAAAACATCTACTTTCTCTTTTTTCTGGTACTTCTTTTGCTTTCTGCATTAGAAGGTTTGATATATGGACAAAGATATAAGCCAAGATTTTAGAACAGTTTGCTCCACTTTTTTCAAGTAATTTTGCTGCGTTTTAATATTTTTGCTTATTTTTGTCACCATTCTGATTGCTGAAGTGTCAGTATGATATTGGAATAATCTTTTTTAATAAAAAGCGTTTGAAATATTATCCCACCATGAAATCTCGACAATTTCACGCACTTGGGATAATAAACAAGAACGCTCACGTCTTTGTTATATGCCATTCTTTCAGGAATGTACTATACTCATAGGCGTGGGCTATTGTTTATTACTAAGTGCAGGGCAGTCGAGAGCCTCATGGTGGTAATATTCAATAAGTCCCACGCTTTTATGTATAATGTAATGCCGAACGGGGGACAGGGGGGCATGAAAGAAATACTTATGAGAACATTTTCAAAAAATCAAATGAGAGTATTATTGCTTTTTGTATCGGTTGTTTGTGCTGTGTCTGCCGGCGCTCAAAACGATGGAAAAAAGAACCAGTGGGCCATGGAAGTCGGTATCGGTGGCAATGGAGCAACTACCGTAAATTTGGGGTTCCGGTGGCAACACAATCTCCATCCTTATGTGGCCTGGGATGTGCTTGCTCTGAATGTCGTTGCTCCTACGGAGGAATTGTCTGAAATGCTCATGCCTCAACTTATGACTGGCGTACGTCTGCTTTCTCCGGAACTATCGGGGATGAAAGTTTATGTGACGGGACGTGCCGGATACGGTGGCATCATGTCGGGTAATGCAGATGCCCGCGGACAGGGGCTGGCTTTTGAAATAGGAGCAGGTATCAATATCACCAAACACTTGTATGCAGGCTATGCCTACAATCATCAGGACTTGGGAACAAGCGAGGTCAAGATCAATAAACAAACCATAAGCGTTGACCGGAAGTTGAAATATCATTCTTTCCGCATCGGTTGGATATTCTAAAGTTTGCTCAATGCTAAGATGCATTAACTAGAGGGTGTGTCAAAACGCTGACACACCTTCATGAAATTATATCAGGAATGAAAAATGTCATATAATAGATGAAATATGTATGAGTTTGAAGAAAATTAATTATTTATTGCCGCTTTTACTTTTATTGCTTTACTTCGCTTCTTGTAGTAAAGAGGATGAATCTAACTCTTTGCCGACGAAAGAGGAGTATGAATCTGAAGTGGTTAATCCTGATTATGTGCCAATAGATTGGGAGATTACCCGACTTTTAGAGTGTAAGCCGGACGAAGGCGTATATTCTTTTCGGTCTTCTGCTTCAACTGCAAGTTTACGTGCAGGGTCTGTTCTCACGATAGATGCAGATACAACTGGATATATTGTAATTGTAAAGCAGATAACTCGTGATGGAGATGTTGTGAGGATAAAAACAAAGCCAGGTACTCTTTGTGATATTTTTGCAAATACTGAGTTTACACTTGCTTCATCAGAACAAGTGGTTACTCGTGTAAATGATAAAGTGTATTATCCGGAAAGTATAACATACTGGGATAGCGATGGCGAATTAAAGTCTATAGATATAGCTACTACTCGTTCGGGTGTTTCATTAACAGAGAACTTATGGAGTTGGGGGAAAGACTTTAGTGGAGGAGAATTATTTAGCGGGGATAATTATAAGCTCTACTTAAAAAAGGCTTCTTTTAAAGTAGGCGTTGACTTGAACTTAACTTTAAGTTTTGGACAACGGACTCTATCAACTAGTACAGCGGAAGCATTCGTTCAATATCAAAGTAAGGCTTTAAAAGTTAGCGCTTCTATCATAGGTACTGCATCGACAGAACAAACGCTGCAATTTGATGTTTGGGGAGAATATCATAATTTGAATCAACAGGATGAATTGTGGAAACGCAATATGTTTAAACCTATAGATATCAAATTTAGAATAGGCTATGTGCCTGTTTATATAAGATTGAACGCAGATCTCTATAGAGGTGCATCATTTGATGTGGAAGGGAAAATGTCAGCTTATATGGGATATACAGACACTGCGACAGGGCGTTTAGGGATCTCTTGGCAACAAGAAACAGGCTACAAATCCGTATCAGAGTTCAAGAATGACTTTAATCTTATTTATCCTACGATAGAGGGACAGGGAGAGATCAATGCCAAAGCCTGGTTTTATCCAAGGATTCAATTATGGCTTTATGGAATTATCGGCCCTTCGTTTGATATAAAACCTTATTTGGGAACACATGTTGATGGAGGTTTTAAAGAGGAGCTTCTTAATTCATCTAATGATTTCTGTGCATGGTCGTTACGTAATTTCACAGGTTTGGATGTGGCTGCAGGATTAAGTTTTGCATTTTTAGGTCATGAGATAGATAATTATACTACTCCCAATATTAATGTAATAGATAAAACTTTATATCGTTCTCCTTATGATATTAATATTGTTTCTTCTTCCTCGGAAAAGGTAGAGGCAGGTATCAATAACTCTGTTTATTTTGAGGTTTATGATGTAGATTCACTATTCAATAGGAAATTACTTACTCTACTCCCGCAAATAGTAAAGTTTGAAGGAAATGGTTATCTTTCTTCTAAATATGGTATAACATCTAAAGGGAAAGTGAGTGTTGATTGGATTCCGGATTCAGCAGCGGATACGTTGTATGCTATACTTTATAATTCGGATGGAAGTAAATTGAAACAGACGAAGTTCTTTGGTAAAGAGCCGGCAGCCATTACTGGGAATAGTAGTGATATTACTTCTAATTCAGCAAAAATTGTTTGTTCTTATGCCAATGTGCCGACTACTGCTGAATATGGTGTGAAGATTACTTCAAACACTAATTCTGGTTCATTACCGGCTTCTATTGATGGTAGTTCTGGAGATTATACTTTTGAGTTAAAAGAGCTGGCTTCGGAAACTGCTTATTCTTATAAAGCCTATATTTTGTATAAAGGGAAGTATTATGAAGGAGAGACAAGGAGTTTCACGACTAAAGAGGATGAGAATAAGTACATTCCAACATCTGGTAGAGTCGTGGATTTAGGGTTAAGTGTAAAATGGGCCTCATGTAATTTGGGTGCACAAAATCCAGAGGAATATGGGGAATATTTTCCATTCAAAAAAGATATGACCCAAGTCTGTGATTCATACCTAGTCGGTGGATTGCGAATTCCAACAAAAGAGGAAATAGAAGAACTTGTTACAAAATGTGAGAGTGTTTGGATTTCATATAAGGGAATAAATGGGCTATTAGTGATTGGTCCTAATAAAAATAAGATATTTTTGCCGGCTACAGGGGACTTTGTTAATGGTAGGATACATTACTTTCAAGGGCGAACGGGATCGTATTGGTCTTTTACGATAGGAGTGAACTACAATAAAATTATAGGGGCATATGTGTGGGGATTTAACGATGATAGAAAACTTCAACTAGGAGGAATTGACGGGCCTTCAGATCACTATAATCCATATTATACGATCAGAGCTGTTTGTCGATAATATTTAAGTACTTTGTTACTAAAGATAATGTGATATATTTAGTTTGAGTATATAGTGTGATGAAAATATAAGTTCGCTCTGTTAAAAAGTGGATGAAAGATGGTAGAGTATCTTGGCTTTATTCTTTTTGGGGAGGATCAAGATACTTTTGTTAAAAGGTTTTTGATTTGTATTGGCCAATACAAAGGAGGCTGTAATTTAAACTGTGTCAGCAAAGCAAACAAAAAAAGTATTAACTTTGCTAACACAGTTTTTTTATGAGTGAAGAATTTGATTT
>ERZ780003.775-NODE-775-length-7935-cov-4.40533_pt1 | contig 7935 bp, 6 predicted proteins | sample MGYA00511931_ERZ780003 | MGnify/ENA primary metagenome ERZ780003 (study PRJEB29588, sample SAMEA2162297) | human gut metagenome | biome: human gut; feature: human-associated habitat; material: faeces | place: Denmark | collected 2008/2010 ... | reverse complement strand
TTTTCGTAGAAAATTCACATCCGGAGACCTTACATCGAGACATGTGTATCGCATGCTCCGGGAGTTCGTGGATTTTGCCAATGTATTCAACTAACTCTCAATTTACTTGTCTTTATTCTTATCCTCCGGATGGAAATCTGCGAAGGTGGAGCGGTTCGTCAGTTTCCCGAACATCCAGGTGTAGATCCAAATGAGAAGAAGGAATGGCTACAGTGGCTAACAGGCAGGTGGCGAACAGTGCGTGGCTGGCGGAACTGTCGAAGATCGCTGCTAACAGTGTTATGACATACAACAGCACCAGCACAACGATTCCTGCGATCGCGAAGATCTGTTTGGAAGTCATTTTTGTTTTCTTGTTTTCTGTATTTTTATCCTGTGACATCATTTTTCCTTTCATTACTCATGGACCAACAAAGAAGAAAGCTTTGTCTGTGTGCTATTCGTGATCTTCCGAAATCTCGGCGGTGCCGGCATCATGTTCTTCGGGAACTTCCGGTATCGTCATCAATACCTTTACAATACGATTCTGGTCGATGCCCTGTACTTTCAGATGAATACCGTTTTCCAGGGTGACTTCCTCACCGTCCTCCGGCAGACGATCCAGACAGTCGATGATCAGACCGCCGATGGAATCATAGTCTTCACTGGTCAGATCGGTACCGAGAGCATCGTTAATATCGTCTAGTTTCATGCTGCCTTCTACCAGATAAGTGTCGTCGGACATCTTCTGGATCAGTTCTTCTTCATCCTCATCATATTCGTCACGGATCTCACCGACGATTTCTTCCAGTAAGTCCTCTAAAGTGATCATACCTACGGTAGCACCGTACTCATTTAATACGAAAGAGACATTCGTGGTCTTTTCCCGCATCTCGTACATCAGATCGGCAATCTTTTTATATTCGTAAGTATAATAAGCATCTCTTAAGATATTTCCCACATGGAAAGCACTCTGATCCTCCGTCAGGATAAAGTCCTTGATGTTGATGAGACCGATAATATTGTCTTTATCATCCTCATAGACCGGAAGTCGTGTGTACATGGAATCACGGAACACTGCAAGTACATCATCATAGGTAGCATCAAGACTGACCGTTACCATATTGATCCTGGGGATCATGATGTCCTTGGCATGAGCATCGGAAAAATCAAACACATTGTAGATCAGCTTTCGCTCTTCGGATTCAATGACGCCATCCTCGTGGCTGACATCTACATAGGTCTTCAGTTCACTTTCTGTCATGGCACTGGCTTTTTTATTCGGATCAATATGTAACAGTTTCATAATGTCATGGGAGAGCAGGTCTACCACGATAATAACCGGTGTGAGTACCTGCATCAGCAGGTATATGATATTACAGTAGGACAGCGCCAGCTTTTCAGAACACAGAACCGCCCAGGTCTTCGGTACGATCTCACCACAGAGTAATACGACAATAGTTAAAATACCTGTTGCGATACCTACAGCCAGATTAATGCGCATAGCTAAAGTTGTTGCAAGGGAAGATGCCGTCAGATTTACAATGTTATTACCGATCAGAATGGTACTGATCATTTTACTGTAATTATCCAGAATTTTATTGACGCGTGCAGCACGCTTGTTGCCTTCCTCCTCCAAAGAACGCATTCGCACACGGTTCACCGTGGACAGTGCAGTCTCGGCGGAAGAGAAAAAGCCGGACAGAAAAATAAGAACAATAATAGAAATCAGTTGTATGACACCAGAGGTATCCAAAAAAGTTCACTCCTTCTTAAGATAAAATAGCAGGCTTATGCCTTATTTATGTGTTATTAAGCAACAATATACAATAGGACAGGAATAGTTGTCAAGTTTTCCGAAGGCTTTGAATATACATTTTACATAGGTAAAAGGAGGGATGACATGGAAAAAAGAGGAGAAGGAAAAGAAGGCATTCCGGTACTGGCACTGGCGAAATGCCTGCTGGTATCTTATGTGCTGACATTGCTGCTTCTATGTCTGTTGGCACTTTTATTGTATAAACTGCATCTGACGGAAGGTATAGTGACGATTGCAATTTCCGCCATCTATGTAGCCACTACTTTTACGGCGGGGCTTTTGGCAGGGAAAAGAATGGAAAAGCAGAAATTCCTATGGGGAGCTTTCATGGGAGCGGCATATTTTGTGATCCTGGCGGTGGTGTCGGTGCTGATCAGGACACCGGAGACCGCATTAGGCAATTCCTTCTGGACTACCATGGTATTGTGCGTGGCAGGGGGAACGCTGGGCGGAATGCTAGGGTGAAAAGCAGGTAACAATGACTTTTACCGCTTTTTTACCGTTTTTTGAGAAAAAAAGCTTTTACAAATGCCAAATACATGATATAATGAGCAAAAATGAGTCGCGTGTCTGCATATTTATATACACGCCGGCGTCTATAGGCGCTTTGAAATCATAAGGAGGCTATTTTTAATGAAGCATATTAAGACTTTAACAACCAGAGATTTAAAGGAATCTATGAAAAAGGGCGGCTGCGGTGAATGCCAGACTTCCTGCCAGTCTGCATGTAAGACTTCCTGCACAGTAGGAAATCAGAGTTGTGAAAAGATTAAATAATCTATGAAATTGAGAAGAGACTAACGTAAGCAGCGATTCAGGTCGCTGCTTATTCTCTGTTAATGTGTTTTAAGCAATCAGAAGTAGAAAGAAGAGGAATAAAACTGTGATACACCAGTATAAGAGCAACGGCTATAATATCGTTATGGATGTGAACAGTGGTTCCGTTCATGTCGTAGATGATATTGTGTATGATATGATCCCACTGGTAGAGCCTCTGGTGACAGAAGGCATCAAGGATGCGGACACCATCAAGGCTGCTGTACTGAATCTTGCGAATATCCCCTATCCCCAGGAAGAGATCACCGAAGCGGTGGACGAAGTTTTGGAGCTGGAGAAGGCAGGACAGCTGTTTGCTCCCGATATTTACGAGAATTATATTTTTGATTTTAAGAAGCGCCAGACCGTAGTCAAGGCACTGTGCCTGCACATTGCCCATGACTGTAACCTTGCCTGCAGATATTGTTTTGCGGAAGAGGGTGAGTACCACGGCAGAAGAGCGCTGATGAGTTTTGAGGTCGGAAAAAAGGCACTGGATTTCCTGGTAGCCAATTCCGGCAACCGCGTGAACCTGGAAGTGGATTTCTTCGGCGGCGAACCCCTGATGAACTGGGATGTGGTAAAGCAGCTGGTAGAATACGGCAGAAGCTTAGAGAAACCCAACAATAAAAAGTTCCGTTTTACCCTGACTACCAATGGTATCTTATTAAATGATGAGATCCTGGAGTTCGTAAATAAGGAAATGGGTAATATCGTGCTGAGTATCGATGGACGTAAGGAGATCAACGATAAGATGCGTCCTTTCCGCGGCGGGCAGGGCAGCTATGACATCATTGTTCCCAAGTTCCAAAAGGTAGCGGAGAGCAGAGACCAGATGAATTATTATGTGCGTGGTACATTTACCCACAATAATCTGGATTTCTCCAAGGACGTTCTGCATCTGGCAGATCTGGGATTCAAGCAGATCTCCGTGGAGCCCGTTGTGGCACAGCCTACGGATGATTATGCCATCAGAGAAGAGGATCTTCCAATCTTAAAGGAAGAATACGATAAACTGGCAGTAGAAATGATCAAGCGCAAGAAAGAGGGCAAGGCTTTCAATTTCTTCCACTTTATGATCGATCTGCAGGGCGGCCCCTGCGTAGCCAAGAGACTCTCCGGCTGCGGATCCGGCACTGAATATCTGGCGGTTACTCCCTGGGGAGACTTATATCCCTGCCACCAGTTCGTGGGTAACGAGAAGTTCCTCATGGGCAATGTGGATACCGGTGTGGTAAGAGATGATATCCGCGACGAGTTCAAATGCTGTAATGTCTATGCAAAGGACAAGTGTAAGAAGTGTTTTGCCAAGTTCTATTGCAGCGGCGGATGTGCTGCGAACTCCTATAATTTCCATGGCAATATCAATGATGCGTATGACATCGGCTGTGAGCTGCAGAGAAAACGTATCGAATGTGCTATCATGCTGAAGGCTGCGGAAGCGGCAGAAGCTTCAGAAGAATAGAAAGGACAAAGGAAAGATGAAAAAAAGTAAAGCAATCATCATTCTGCTCTGCGCACTTCTGGTCCTGCTGGGTGTCGGCTATGTGGATCTCTATGGCGTAGATGCGGAAGGAACTGCCAGTGCTTCAGACATCAGTCTGGGACTGGATCTGGCCGGTGGTGTCAGCATCACTTATCAGGTGGTAGGCGATGAAGAGCCGGATGCAACGGATATGGCAGATACTATTGCCAAGCTGCAGAAGCGTGTTGAGAATTACAGTAAAGAGGCTATTGTATACCAGGAGGGTACCGATCGTATCAATATCGAGATCCCCGGTGTAACAGATGCCAACAAGATCCTGGAAGAACTGGGACGTCCCGGTTCCCTGTATTTCATTGCAGAGACAGACAAGGACGGCAATGCGAACTACTCTATGCAGGCAGTGACCGATGCACAGGGCAATGCAAGCTATGCGTACGCTCTGAATAAGACCATCGATGAACTGAAGGCAGATGGATCCATCATGCTGGAGGGTACGGATGTCAAGACTGCTACCGCAGGCTCTATCAAGGATCAGACGATGGGCAATTCCACCTATGCGGTAGACCTGGTAATGACGGAGGAAGGTACTAAAAAGTTTGAAGAGGCTACCAGAAATGCTTATGAGAAGGGCGAGACCCTGGGTATCTATTATGATGGATCCTTTGTAAGTGTTCCTTCCGTAAAAGGTGTGTTCTCCGATGGTAATGCACAGATCTCTCCTATGAGCTCCTATGAAGAGGCAGAGAGCCTGGCTTCCACTATCCGTATCGGTGGGCTGAGGCTGGAGCTCGAAGAGCTGCATTCCAAGGTAGTTGGTGCACAGCTGGGAGTGGAAGCAATCTCCACCAGTTTAAAAGCAGCTGTGATCGGATTTATCGTAGTGGCTGTTTTCATGATTGCAGTTTATTTCCTGCCCGGATTTGCTTCTGTTATTGCACTGGGCATTTATGTGGCATTGGTAGTACTTTTGCTGAACGGCTTTGACATGACCCTGACCCTGTCCGGTATCGCAGGTATCATCCTGTCCATCGGTATGGCAGTGGATGCCAACGTTATCGTATTTGCCCGTATCCGTGAGGAACTGGCAACCGGCAAGACTGTTAAGAGTGCCATGCAGATCGGTTATGACAAGGCACTGTCCGCTATCATCGACGGTAATGTGACTACCCTGATCGCAGCAGCAGTGCTGTGGCTGTTAGGACCTGGTACCGTAAAGGGCTTCGCACAGACGCTGGCACTTGGTATCGTATTATCCATGTTCACTGCACTGGTAGTGACCAAGTATATCATGAAAGCTTTCTATGCACTGGGATTAAAGGATCCCAAGTGGTATGGTGTAGGTAAGGAACACAAGACCGTGAACTTCTTAGGCAAGAAGGGAATCTTCTTCGGACTGTCTCTGGCAGTGATCCTGGCAGGATTTATTACCATGGGTGTCTACAAGATGAACACCGGTGATGCACTGAATTACAGCCTGGAGTTCAAGGGCGGTACTGCAACTACTGTCACTTTTGATAAGAGCTATACGCTGGAAGAGATCAACAGCGAGATGGTACCTCTGATCGAGAGCACCACCGGCAGTGCAGTTCAGATCCAGACCGTACAGGGCTCCAATGAAGTTATCTTCAAGACCGGTTCTCTGGATGTGGATCAGAGACAGGCACTGAATCAGATGTTCGTGGATAATTTTGGTGTGGATGAGACGCTGATCACCTCCGAGACCATCAGCTCCACCATCAGTAACGAGATGAAGTCCGATACGATCCTGGCGGTAGCAGTAGCAATCATCTGCATGCTGATCTATATCCGCTTCCGTTTCAGCGATATCCGTTTCGGTGTCAGCAGTATTGCCTGCCTGCTCCATGACGTGCTGGTAGTGATCACCTTCTACGCACTCGCAAGAGTATCCGTCAGCAATACCTTTATCGCGTGTCTGCTGACCATCGTAGGTTACTCTATCAACGCCACCATCGTAATCTTCGATCGTGTACGTGAGAATATGGCAGTTATGACCAAGAAGGATGATCTGCAGGATGTTGTAAACCACAGCATCACCCAGACACTGTCCCGAAGCTTATTTACCTCCCTGACCACGCTGGTAATGGTAGGTGCGTTGTACATCTGGGGTGTGACCAGCATCCGTGATTTCGCACTGCCTCTGATGGTAGGTATCATTTGTGGTGCTTACTCCTCTGTATGTATTGCAGGTGCCCTGTGGTATGTATTGAGAAAGAAGTTTGTACCCAAGGCGAAATAAGTAGGAATAAGTAAAAATAGGTAACAAAAATAGCATAAAAGTATTTTCAAAGGAGATGGAAGCGAAAGACTTCCATCTCCTTTTATGTTTGCGCCTTGCGGTGCACGTTTCTAATGGGTACTTCATAGGAAACATTTTCGTGAAACTTTCACAAATATTTAGGAAAACGCAGGAAACCTAAAAAATATTTGTGAATAACAGCCAAAAAAGAAAGAATGAAACTGTGAAAAATAAATAATGCAGAGGGAAAACGATTACCCAAAATCAAATTGACCATCCGGAAACAGCAACGTTATAATCAAAATAACCCAAGGGAAAGTGCACTTTTTAAAACGGTTGAAACGACAGAAAGGTTACAAAAATATAACACAGACAAGTAGAATCGGAAAGAGAGGATATTATGGGTAAGGTGATAAGACGTTGTGGATCATTTCTGATGATGCTTCTGCTGGTGATCGGGATTCTGCCGATGACGGTAAATGCAGAAACAACACAGAATACAGAAGAGAGAAATGCGCTTTATGTACAGGTGCCGGAGGACTGGGCAGACCCTTGCGTCTGGGCATGGGACAGTGACGGCAATAATGCGTTTACAGCATGGCCCGGCGAGGAGATGGAAGCAGATGCAGCTAATGACGGCTGGTATTATATCTGGCTTCCTGCATGGGCGAATCATGTGATCATCAATGCCAATGAGGGTAACGTGCAGACCGAAGAGCAGATCCTGGATACCAATGCAGCATGGATCACGGTGAGTGCAGCGGACACCGTAGAGATCTCTTATGAGAGCAAGACTACCGGAGAGGCACCGGCTTACGTAGAGAAATTTGTGGTACATGCAAAAGTAGATGACTCGTGGGATACCCCCTGCCTGTGGGCGTGGTCGGCACCGGATGGCACCAATGCCTTTGCGGCATGGCCCGGGGAAGAGATGAAAGCAGGCGAAGATGGCTGGTACAGCATCAAGGTTCCGGTATGGGTCAATTCCATCATTGTCAATGCGAACGAAGGAAGCGTACAGACCGAGGATATCTCCATTGATCCCGCAGAACTATGGGTAACGGTAGCAGCCGACGGCAGCTACGATTTCAGCTATAAGAACCCGGATCAGGCAGAAATCCCCAATGTGACGATTCACGTATCTGCTCCCGCAGACTGGAACGGTCCCTGTCTGTGGGCATGGTCGGCACCGGACGGCACTAACGCATTTGCAGCATGGCCCGGGGAGGCATTAGAGGAAGGCGAAGGCGGCTGGCTGGTAAAGGAGATTCCCGGCTGGGTGAATTCCATAATCGTCAATGGGAATGAGGGAAGTGTACAGACAACGGACATTTCCGTAGAGACCGGTAAGGATATCTGGCTTACGATAAACGGTCCGGAGGATTACAACGTATCTTATGAAGAAATCGCGCTGGAAGAGACAACCGAAACTGTGGCAACACAAGAGCCTGCGGAAGCTGTGGAAGCAACAAACGAAGCAGCGGAGAATACAGAGAAATCCACACCGGTCGTACCTATCGTGATCGGCGTGTTGGTAGTGGCAGCAGGCGGAGCAGCAGTGGAGGGGGGCAAAAAAAA
>ERZ780003.767-NODE-767-length-8053-cov-7.87922_pt1 | contig 8053 bp, 8 predicted proteins | sample MGYA00511931_ERZ780003 | MGnify/ENA primary metagenome ERZ780003 (study PRJEB29588, sample SAMEA2162297) | human gut metagenome | biome: human gut; feature: human-associated habitat; material: faeces | place: Denmark | collected 2008/2010 ... | reverse complement strand
CAAGCTGAAAGTGCAAAACGCAGACCCTTTGCACTTTGCACTTTCGCACTTTCACAAGATTTTGCGTCAATAACTCAAAAAAGCACTTGACAAAACGCTTCATGGGGCGGTGAAAAGGATATTGAGCCGTATATGGACTGCTCAAATCCCGATAACAACGTCATTCTCACGAAAACGGAATCTCTGACTATGGGCAAGCCCTCTGAACCGAAGTATGCGAGAAATAAAAATATCCTCGTTATCGGCGGTTCAGGTTCAGGTAAAACGCGCTTTTTCGTGAAGCCGAACCTGATGCAAATGCACTCCTCCTATGTAGTTACCGATCCGAAGGGAACGGTTTTGGTCGAGTGCGGAAAAATGCTTGCACGGGGCCGCCCAGCGCGCGGCAAAAACGGCGAGGTGCTGTATACAGTGGACAAGGACGGCAAGTGCTTCAATAGTGGCAGCTCTTGTCGCAGGAGTACCGAGTCCCTTTTTCTCCGTGTCCTCGGCATAGTCCTCGTTGCCTGCACGTTCCATAGCGGATAACAGCGTATCTTCAGTGTAGGGCTTCGGCGGACTTGTGAAGTGTTCGCCCTTGCTTGCCTTTGCGGTAAAGTTCTGTCCCTCGGATACCGCAGGCAGAGCCTTTTCATCATTCTTCTTGTCGGACTGCTTGGCGTAGGCTTTCCAACCAATATCAAGGACAGTCCTGCCGTTTGCCGTGAACTCCGCACCATTGCAGATACCTGTCAGCTTCACAGCTTCATACTTGTGAGCCGGAGCCGTTGCACAGATCAGCTTTGTAGCAATAAGGGTGAGAATATTTTTCTCCCCTGTCGGTAGGGAGGAGGTATCTGTTGAAGCAATTTTGCTTGTGGGGATAATAGCGTGATGCCCTGAAACTTTGCTGTTATTGATAACCTTAGAAATATCGGGAGTATGGGATATAGCAAATCCGAAGATATTATCGCAGAGCCATAGCACATCAAAAGCCGTCTGCGCCATATCATCGCTGAGATACTGGCTGTCGGTACGGGGATATGTGACGAGCTTACCCTCATAAAGCGACTGCGTATAGTCAAGCGTCTGCTGCGCTGTATACCCGTAAGCCTTGTTTGCTTCTCTTTGAAGTGTGGTCAGATCATAGAGCTTCGGAGCTTTTTCGGTCTTTACTTCACGCTTTACCGAGCAGATCGTGACCGTTTTGCTATCACAGGCAGATACAAGCGTATCAGCGTTAGCTTCATCATCAATTCTTGCAGAAGAAAGAATGAAATCACCGCAGTTAAGGTCAGCGGTAAAATACTTCTGCTTGACGAAATGCTCAACATCATGGTCACGCTGAACGATCATCGCAAGCGTGGGAGTTTGCACTCTGCCGATATTCAGCTTACCGCCGTAACGGACGGAGAACAGCCGAGAGCCGTTCATGCCCACAAGCCAGTCTGCTTTCGCCCTGGCATAGCCTGCATCGAACAGGCAGTCATAAGCGGACATAGGCTTCATATTGGTGAGCGCCTTGCGGATAGCCGACTCCTCAAGAGAGGATACCCATAAACGCTTCACAGGCTTGCGGCACCGAGCCATATTATAGACATAGCGGAAGATACATTCGCCCTCACGGTCAGCATCGGTAGCACAGATGATCTCCGTCACATCACCCCTGTTCATCAGGTCTTTGATGATATTGTATTGAGCCTTTGTGCTGTCAGTGACCTTAAACAGCCACTTTTCGGGAATCATCGGTAGCTGCGAAAAGCTCCACTTCTGTTCCCAGCCGTTGCCGTAGCCATTCGGATATTTCAGTCCGACCAAGTGACCGACACACCATGACACGATATAGCCGTTTCCCTCGGTGTAGCCTTTCTGAACCTTGTCCGCACCGACCACGGAACTGATTGCACGGGAAACGGAGGGCTTTTCGCCCACGATCAAAATTGACATTATTTTCATTCCTTTCGATTTCTATTTTCCAAATTCTTGATTTTTTCGATTTTGGGAAACAGAATTGATTTACCAAATATTTTCTCCTATTTTTGTTCCTAAATTGTTGACATTTCTCCTAAATAGGAGTATAATATAGGAGAACAAAAATTTAGTAGTAGGAGAAAAACAATGCGAAAATTCGATTATTCAAAATTTGAAAATTGCTTGTGGGATAACGAAATACTCCGCTATCTCACCCAGATACATGAACACAAGGGCAGACAAGAGCTTTTTTCCCGTCAGAAGCCCGTTGAATTAGAAAAACTTACCGAAGTTGCAAAGGTTCAGTCCGTGGAATCATCTAACCGTATCGAGGGTATCATAACAACAAGCACCCGTATCGGTCAGATTGTCAAGGAGAAAACCACACCGAAGAACCGTGATGAAAAGGAGATCGCAGGATACCGTGATGTTCTGAATACCATTCACGAAAGCCACGATTATATTTCCATCACAAGCAACATCATTCTTCAGCTTCACCGTGACCTGACTAAATACTCCGAATCAGGCTTAGGCGGTACTTATAAGATCACGCAGAATTATCTGAAGGAGACTCGCCCCGACGGTTCTGAATTTATCCGCTTCACACCTGTTCCGCCCTATGAAACTGCACCTTGTATTGAAGCGATATGCGAGAATTATAAACAGGCTACCCAATCCGAGAAGATTGATCCGCTTCTCCTTATTCCTGTTTTTATCCATGATTTTCTCTGTATCCACCCGTTCAATGACGGAAACGGCAGAATGAGCCGACTTCTGACATTACTGCTTTTGTACCGAAACGGCTATGAAGTCGGAAAGTATATCAGTATCGAGAAGCATATCGAAAAAACAAAAGGTGCATATTATGACGCTCTGGAAGAAGCATCAAAGGGCTGGCATGAGGAAACTGACGATCCTACGCCATTCATCAAATATATGCTGGGCGTTGTTCTTGCCTGCTATCGTGAATTTGAGGAACGGGTGCAGATAATAGGCGAATCTACCGCCATTGAGATCAAAGGCGGCAAGCCGAAAAGCGTTGCTGTTAAAAGCAAAGCCTATGACATCGTTAAAGCAGCGGTAGACACAAAAGTCGGAAAGTTCACCAAGAAAGAAATTGCGAATATCTGCCCAAGTATCAGTGAAAAGTCGGTTGAAGCTGCTCTCAGAAAGCTCGTCGATGAGCAATACATTGAACGTCACGGAACCGGAAAGAACAGCTTTTATGCTAAAGTTTCCTCCTAAAGAGTTCGGTTCTCCTAAAAACGCCGTGCTTTTAGGAGAAAGAATTTGTTAGGAGAATAATTAGGAGTATCGTATCCAACCTACCAAGCACATTTCCCATCATGGGGAGTGTGCTTTTATTCTTCTAACAACAGCCAGTAAAAATCTTCTTTTGTGAGATTGCAGTATGTCTTTCGGCTTTTTTCTTCTTTGCGGATATACCCTGCTTTGAGAAACGCATCACAAATTTGGTCAATTTTCGTTGAGCCAGGCTCATGGCTGTCCGAAAGTGTAACAGACTTATCCGCCGAGCCGTATTTCCTGCACATTTCAGCCACAAACTGCTGAATGCCGGACATAAAGACCGATTCGGGCAGGCTGCCGTGTTCGATCTGCTGTAACTTCGACTCCCATTCCGCCGTCAGCTTTGCCGACTTCACTTCATCGGGAACAACAGTAATAAGCTCTCTGCCTTTATCCGTAGAACGGAGCTTTTTGCCGTCACGCTCTACATAGCCGTTCTTGACAAGGTCAAGTATTTTTGGATAGATACCGGGCTTGAATACTCCGCAACAAAGGAGCATCTCGATTTCCTTGAACAAAAATACGGTATCGAGATTATCCGCTTGAAGCCCGATAAGCCTATTCCGACCTGTGTGCGTGAGTATGGTGTTCCTTTCCTGTCGAAATATGTCTCGGAACAGATGATGCGTTTGCAGAAACACAATTTTCAGTGGGAAGATGAACCGCTTGAAGTGCTGTTGCAGAAATATCCTCAGTGCAAGACTGCTCTGCAATGGTGGTGCGGAGAGCGATATTCCGACAAGGACGGCTATCAGAAAATCAGCAGATTCAGCATAGAACGCAACCGCTATCTGAAACAGTTTATCATGGCGAATCAGCCGGATTTCCCCATCTCCAACAAGTGCTGTGAGTTTTCAAAAAAGAAACCGGCAAAGCGTATTGTCAAGGAGCTTGAAGCTGACCTTGATATTACGGGTATCCGACAGTCCGAGGGCGGTATCCGTTCGGCGGCTTTCAAGACTTGTTTTTCCGAGTGCAAGTCAAAGGGGTGCAATACATTCCGCCCGGTCTTTTGGTATACAGACGGCGATAAGCGTGACTATGAAGAAATGTTCGGCGTTACGCACTCTCGGTGCTATACCGAATACGGACTGAGGAGAACAGGCTGTGTAGGCTGTCCGTTCAGCAAACATATCAATGAGGAGCTTGCGATCATTGAGCAGAATGAGCCGATGTTGTATAAGGCGGCGGTCAATATCTTCGGTAAATCCTATGAATATACAGCGAAATACCGTGCTTTCGTCAAGGAGATGAAAGCAAAGGAGAAAGAGGAAAAGAAACGTGATAGACTACTCAGCCTTAACGGAACATCTGCCTGTGATACTGGCGGTGACAGCGATACTCGGTCTGCTGTTCGGAGTGCCGTATCTTCTGACGAAAACGCTCCTGAGATCGGAAAAGGAGCGTGATGAAGATGTTTGATCCTGAATTTCAGCGGAAAGCACTGAGCCTTGTTATGGGCTTCATCATGGAGTTTTCGGGTACACTGGCAGAACTGGAACCGGTCGAGCTGACAGCGGATAACCTGAATGTATCGACTATTTCCGTATCATGCCTGAAAGTCACTTGGGACTCCGAGCCTGACCGTGACTATTATGTGAGCTGCACGGCTCATGATGATAATTACGCCTATGCTGATAATATGTACTTTGAGTTCAAATCAAATGACCTCTGTTACATAACAGGTCTGCGTGAGGGTACTGAGTACACGGTGACGGTCGAGCCTGTTCTTTCTGAGGAAGAACAGGACGGATACACTGTAAAAACTTCAAGTGCTGACGGCAAGACGGAAACGGTTGAAGTGATCTATGAGTTTCCCGATGAAGAAGGCTGCCGGAAGATGCCCGAAATGCGGTGCTGAGGTAATCAGGGGCAAGTTCGGCTATTACTGCAAGGGCAAATGCGGTATGAATATCGCTAAGGTGTATGGCGTGGAGCTTTCCGATGCGCAGGTCAAGACACTTCTTGGCGGCAAGTCCACAAGCTACATTTCTAAGGGCAAAAAGACTATCGTCCGCCCTGAGATCGTGGAGAATCCGTACAATGGCAAAATGTACTATCAGTGGAAAACGGAGAGAGGTAAATAAAAACAGCAAGGTTGCCCTTGCTGTAAGTAGATAATTTTGTGAAATCGTTGGTCTAATGTTTTTATTTTTGCTCTACTAAAAAACTGATTTTATAAATTGTGCTGTTACACTGACATTAAGTAGTTGCCTCAACATTATATTCTTCGCACAGTGCAACTATCTTTTCAGGTTTTGATGACATAAGCTTAATTTTTCTGAGATTTGGAAAACATTTAAGTTCATCGGGAGATATTTCGTCGAGATCAAATCTTCCGTCCTCACCGTCCCACAAAGGAGCAATATTCCCATAAATCTCGTTGCCACCGTCCATGGTTATATCTGTAAGTTCTTTTGCAAGTCTTTGCGGAACAGGCAAGTTCTTAAAAAAGTCAACTGCAGCTTTTATGTTCTTTTCAGTCTCAGTATTTGCTTTGCTTTTCTTGAACTTCAAATAATCATATATATCAAAATACGGTTTAAGAATCTCCATATTATACATTAGTTCCTGTATTACTGCAAGTTTGAAATTGAGATTAGTAAAGGTCACACATTCCTCTTGAGGGGCAGATATATTGTAGTTTTCAGTCGATTTTGGTCTTTCAGGTGCAAATGTGAGATACAGTGTTTTTGAAAAACGACCGTCTGTGTAATTGGATTCATCATCATTTCCACGTATGATAGCCTTAATATGAGCAAATCTATATTCGCCGTCTTTGCAGAAAAAATACTGGGATGATCCATCAGATTTTTTTAGACTGTCCCATTCTCTGCCGAAAAATGTGATGTTTCCATTAAAACGCTCTGCTGGTATCTCTGCTTCATTCATTAGTTCTGTGTCGTCGATAAAAAAAGTCACATAAGATATCAGATGCTCTTTGTCAATAAAAGCTTTTCTGCGTTTAAGATACCTCTCGTCGACATCGCAAAAAGTTATGCCCAACTTGTCGAAAATATAATAGTTGGCTCTATCATTTTTCGGAACGATCCTTGCTTCTCCAAGTATGTCCTGTAAATCGCTGAAAGAAGCCGGAAACGCCAAGACCTTACTATCAATAATAATCTCTGTATCTCTGACATCAATATTCATATTCTGTTTACCTTCTTCCAAATCTTTAATTATACAGTAGCAAATAACCGATATTTAAGAATTATCGGGCTGTAATCCCGACAACTTCTTCTTACATTATAACAAACTACCGCCGAAAAGTCAATTATTTGGCTTAAAGCAGAAAGGATGTAACTATTCAGTCCTGTTGTTAAAATAAGAAATAAAACAAGATGTCGTCTTCATATTTGATTATTATTGCTCTGAACAATCTTATATTGCTGCAATGCAAGTCGGAGCATAAGCAATTCTGTTTTGTTTCAAAGCGCATTTGCATATTTATTGCATGATTAAACAACAGGACTGAATAGATACGAAAGGATAATCTTTATGAACAATAACCAGCTTGCGGAAGTCGCAAAAATCCTCGGTGTCTCCGAGGACAGCATTACCGCTATGGACGATGAGATCAAAAACAGCATGACTGCGGTTTTTGAACAGGTCGCCGTTAAGAACGACGAAGACAAAAAGGCTATATTTGAAGCCCTCGATAACCTGTGGCAGAAAGGTTCTATCTACATTGAGCTTGCAGAGGTCGCCAAGTCCACGGGCATCACACTTGCAACACTCCGCAGCCTTGACTATGAGACACAGCAGACTATCGTCTATGAGTTCATGATGGACAGCTCACAGACAGCCCGTTTCTACGACCTTGTGAACAAGGCTCTTGCGGTCGCTGACTTAGACAAGGTTGCAAAGCTGATCGGCACTCCCGTTCGTGAGCTGAGGTCGCTCCCTCACCGCATTCAAGAGAATATCTGTGGTGCATACGCTATGGAGTACGATCCCGACAGCACCAATACCGAGCTGATCGACAACATCAGGGAGATGATCTCCACATGACAGAGTTTCCGTATATCAGCGGTGTCGATGTAGGCACTATAAGCAACAAGGAGTTTGCAAGATTTGAGACTACTAAAGCATCTGACATTGTTATTGCCCTCGATAAAAGCGGTATTCCTTTTTCAGCACGATTCGGTGACAGCGAAATAGTGCTTACCTATGACGGCAGCTACAAAGAAGAAGTTGAGGAAATCATCGCAAAGGTTTCATCGGGAGACTATGAAGCATTGCTCCGTGAGCTGCAAGTTTACGGTGAGCCTGACGGCTACTATCGGCTGTTGGGAGAGGTTGCCGAGGTGCTGAATACCACGATAGGCACATTGCAGTCCCGTCCCGATGAGATTCAGCTTGCACTCTGCAAGACCTACGTCAATTTTTGGTTCTGCGATAAGGTCACGCTTCAGCGTGAGCTTGAACGTATCCATACGCTGAACGGCAGGACTGTATCGGATATTCAGGAGTATGAGCGCAGAAAGGAACAGGAGAAAGCTCCTACCGAACCAGTGCAGACGGCGGATACAGTTCCTACATTTGATGAGCTTTACAATGCTTATCAGCGCCGTCATGCCAATGACCATTTTACCAGAGAAGCCCACAAACATTTGTCTGAGATCGCCCGACGCAGACAGCGTGACGAACAGGAGCGTATCATTCAGACCGAAGAAAGAGAAAGGAAGTACAGACCATGAAGAAGTTTATCATCATCGGAAGTGCCGTTGTTACGGCAGTGACCGCAGCAGTCATCATCATCGTGAAGCGCAGAAAGTGAGGTAGCCTATGC
>ERZ780003.750-NODE-750-length-8265-cov-12.0442_pt1 | contig 8265 bp, 8 predicted proteins | sample MGYA00511931_ERZ780003 | MGnify/ENA primary metagenome ERZ780003 (study PRJEB29588, sample SAMEA2162297) | human gut metagenome | biome: human gut; feature: human-associated habitat; material: faeces | place: Denmark | collected 2008/2010 ... | reverse complement strand
TACACGCGCCGAACCAGCTCGCGGCGGTCTTCGACGTGTCGGGGTCGCCGCTCGAGTCGAGTAGGTCAGCCCCCTTACGGGAGCTTTCCCCTCTAAGAACCGTACGTGCGAGTTTCCCCGCATACGGCTCAAGCAACATGACCGTTACCGACTTTGTTATCGGTAGAGCCATCTCATTTTCGACTTTCATATTCATAATCTACTTTGCATTTTACGTTTACAACTGGTATGTACAAGAGTTCTTACCTTTCGTCCACTGACTATTTGTTCAGTGATACTCCAAGGTCTTTCCCTGTCAATACGCTCTCCACATACAGGACATACTTTATTCTGTCGTTTCCAAATGTTTATTAGAGATTGCCTGCCTTTCAGCGTTTGCTTCATTCGGTAGGTTTCTCTCCATTCGTAGTACGATTTATCTGATGGGTCATACGGATTGGCATAATGCCGAACCTTGACGAATTTCTCATGGTGGATGGTTGGTAGATAGGTCAGTTCGAGATAATCAATCTTATCTTTCTTGCCCATATCTGCCGCAAATCTCCACGAGTGCCCATTTAGTGTTCTGAAATACTTATCCTTTACCCATCCTTTACATTTCTGCGGATGTCTGCGTCTTGCCCATTGCCATATTTTCTTGAAGATTTCCCAATCCATTCGGTGGAATACATTCGCAGAAGTACCATATTTATAATAATTACCCCAACCTTTTATGATTGGATTCAGCATCATAATAAGTGACTTCTGTTTTACACACTTGTTGGCTTCTATCGTCTTGCGGATTTTTTCGCAAAACCTCTTTTGCGCATCTTTGGATGGAGTTGTCAGCAGCGTATTATTGCGGAACTTTCGGATATTGAAACCGAGAAAGTCAAATCCCTCATTTATATGTGTGATTTTTGTCTTTTCTTCTGATAGTGTCAGACCTCTTTCCGCAAGGAACTTACGTACTAATGGAAGTATAACCTGTTCTATCGTTTCCTTATCCTTTGCCGTTACAATGAAATCATCTGCATATCGTACAAGATGTATCTTAGGAACTATCTTTTTGTAGTTCACCTGATATTTCTTGACACTCTTTTCCAACAAATCTTGCAGTCCGTCAAGTGCCATGTTTGCAAGAGTTGGGGATATTATGCCACCTTGTGGGGTTCCCTCTTCCGTAGGAAAGAGTTCTCCATTGAACACATATCCGCATTCGAGCCATTTGCGTAGTATCTCCTTATCCATAGGGATATTGTTGATTAACCACGCATGGCTGATATGGTCGAAGCATCCTTTGATGTCCCCCTCAAGAATCCATTCGGGAGCGACCGAACGAGAAAGAACGATGTAGCATTGCTCGATGGCATCATGTGTACAGCGATGTCTGCGGAATCCGTAGGAATGGCTGTCGCCAGTGGTTTCCGCTATCGGGTCAAGTGCCATTAGGTACAATGCCTGCATCGCACGGTCTTTCATCGTTGGTATTCCGAGTGGGCGTAATTTCCCGTTCTTCTTTTTGATATTTACACGTTTTAAAGGTTGTGGCTTGTAGCCATGTCTTTTCAGAGTGAATATGGCTTTGGCTTTCGCCAATGGAGAAGACCATGTAATCTTGTCAACGCCGGAAGTAGATTTTCCTTTGTTAGTCGTAACTCGTTTTACCGCCAATGCTTTGGCGTAGAACGAGTGGGTAAGCATCCATTGCAGGGCTTTCACCTTGTTATTTCTGCCTTCCCTTTGAGCCTTTACAATACGTGCTTGCAGCTTTTGGACAAAACGCTCACATTTGTCCCAGTCGATTTTCGACCAGAGTTCGTGAATGTCTATGTCTTCGGGCGCACACGCCAATTTCTTTGCGTTCATTTGCTTTCCTTTCTTTAAAAGTTCTGTAAACTATCTTGTAAAGTGTCACCATAGGCGGAAGTCTGCCCACTTTCGTGTCGGATGATGTTACCTTTACCAACCCGTGATATTGGCTCAATCCGTATCCTCCCCATTACAGGGAGGCATTCGCTTTTTCCGCTATCCTATACCCACACCCCATGTAGGCTTGCCTTGCGGCTTGCTTACCAGCTCTGATGAACTGGAGAGATACGGGCTTACCGTGTTTTACATAAGTGATAAATAAGCGGGTTAGGTCCTGTCTATTCCACCGGCAGTGCTAATGTCCGTGTGCCCCCAAAGTTCAAGAGGACAGCCGACTGCTTACCTTTTGGTCCGAGCCTGTCAACAGCCTTTGGCTCGTTATACCTTACGATGTTTATCGGACAGTTCACTTTCGTTGACCATACCGCTAAGCCAAGCTCCTCGTGCTGAATGGTGTTATCAGCCGTTGATTTCCCCTCACGGTTCAATCTTCTCCTTTTGGAAAGGCTACCTTGTCGGGACAGCTCCGTACAAAAGGATTACTCCCAATGCACGTGTCCGTAGGCTACTCCAGACGGAACTGGAGGTGTAATCTTGATGTTACACAATCACTTACGCAACTTCACGTCGCACAAACTTGTTATAGACCTTGATGCCCCCGATAAGGCCGACCACAGCCCCCACAGCGTACACGAGTTTCGTGTCGAGTAGGTCAGCTCCATTGCTGGGGCTTTCCCCTCTAAGAACCGTGCATGAGAGTTTCCCCTCACACGGCTCAAGCAACGCATTGCCATTCTTACTGAAGGAATAGTTCTGCCTCATTTCCTACTAATATTATCAGGGTTAAACTTCTTGTTCTTACATGAGCTGTGTATGAGAATCTTAAACGGTTTTCCGTTGACAGTCTTCTTGATAGTCGTCCATCTTCGTTCATCGTCAATAATCTCTCCACAGATTGGACAGCGCATTTCTTGATGAATCCAAATCATACGCAACAAGTCGTCAATCTCACGTAGTTGGTTCTCCGTGTTCTTTGACTTACGCCGTGCATAGTAAGGAGCATCGGCAGGGTCGTATGGATTAGTATTGGTTCTAACACGCACGTACTTCAATATAGGAGTGTCCGCCAGCCTTTTAAGACTTAAAGTCGTTTCCTTGCCCGACTTCTTGTTCTTGGTTATAGTGGCGAAACACCACTCACGTCCATGCAGTTGTTTGAAATACCTGTCTTTAATCCAGTGCATACCCTTTTTCGGATGCCTGCGTTTTGCCCATTGCCAAAGTGTTTTGTACACCTCGTAGTCCACACGTGAGAACGCTTTCGATGATGCCCCGTAACGGTAATAATTTGTCCACCCGGGAATCATGTGGTTGAGCATCCTTATAAGTGAGGAAGCCTTTGCCGACTTGTTGCTCTTTATCTTCGTGCGAACCTTATCGCAGAATTGCTTCATCGCATCCTTGGACGGTTTGGTCAGAAGTTTGCCGTTGGACTTGTATTCTCGGATGTTGAAGCCAAGAAAATCGAAACCTTCACTGATGTGGGTTATCTTTGTCTTTTCTTCCGATAGCATCAGTCCTCGTTCTGCCATAAACTGCCGTATAAGGGGCAGGATAACATTCTCAATTGTTTCCTTATCCTTTGCAGTGACAATAAAATCATCAGCATAGCGCACGAGATTGATTTTAGGTTCAATCCACTTGCGTCCATAAGCAGTAGGCACTGGTTGCCAGTAAGGCTTGACCGCCTTTTGGACGAGGGATTGAAGCCCGTCAAGAGTCATATTGGCAAGAGTGGGAGAAATTATGCCGCCTTGTGGAGTTCCTTCCTCGGTCGGAAAAAGACTTCCATTGAATACATAACCGCTTTTGAGCCATTTTCTTAATACTTCCTTATCCATAGGGATATTGTTAAGAAGCCATTCATGGCTGATGTGGTCGAAGCATCCTTTGATGTCTCCCTCCAGAATCCATTTAGGGGCAACATCCCTTGAAAGGACATTGTGACATTGGGCTATTGCATCTTGGCAACTGCGATACTTACGGAAACCGTAGGAATGTTGGTCGCCTGTCGTTTCCGCAATAGGGTCGAGAGCCATCAGATAGAGAGCCTGCATCGCGCGGTCTTTCATCGTAGGGATTCCCAAGGGGCGTTTCTTCCCGTTCTTCTTCGGTATTTCCACACGACGCAGGGGCATCGGTTGATATCCACGGCGTTTGAGTGTGTCAATAGCTTTGACTTTTGCCGCATCGGATGACCATCTTACATGGTCAACTCCTGCGGTGTTTTTACCCTTATTAGTAGTAACCCGAACTACGGCAAGATAGCGACCGTAGAACGAGTGGGTCAACAGCCATTGCAAGGATTTGACCTTGCCGTGTCTGCCTTCCCTTTGAGCCTTTACAATACGTGCTTGCAGCTTCCGAACATACTCCTCTGCCTTGTGTCGGTCAATACTTTTCCAACGTTCGGTATCAGAGAGGACCATATTTTCAGGCGCACACTTTTCTTTCGATTTGTTCATTTGCATTCCTTTCTTTAGAAGTTCTATAAGTTTATTGTAAAGAGTTACCTTGTGGAAGTGGGCACACTTTCGTGTCGGATGATGTGGCTCTCTGCCATACATGGCAATGAGGTCAATCCGTATCCGCTCCATTACAGAACGGCATTCGCTTTTTCCACGTTCCTATACCCGCACCCCATATAGGCTTGCCTTGCGACTTGCTTACCTCCTCAAAGAGGGGGAGAGATACGGGCTTACCACGTTCCATGCAAGTGACGATAATGGGTTAGGTCTGTCCTATCCACCGGCAGTCATTATGTCCGTGCAACCCCACCTGGACAGGGAGTTGACCGACTGCACACCTTTTGGTTCAAGCCTACAGCCTCGCTTTTGGAGCGAAGCCCTCAACATCATTTGGCTTGTTCTTCGTAACGATGTTTATCAGACATTCACATTGGTTGACCATACCATCAAGTCTCGCCCCTCGGCAGAACGATGTTATCTGCCTTAACCTCCACTCACGCTTCGGTCTATTCCTTTCGGAAAGGGTACTTTGTCAGAGCAGCTTCGCACAAAGAGATTACTCGCAATGCACGTACTCTCAGACTACTGCAAACGGAATTGCAGGTGTAATCAATGAATTAAATCATAGTTACACAATCACTTACACGGCTTTCACGTGTCACACTCCGGGGTCGAAATAAGAACTCACCATAGAGGTGGCTTCGTTGATGCCCGCGATGCCGTTTCCCTGCGCGAAAGCGGAGGCGGTTGCGGCGATGACAAGTGCCGCGGAGAGGATTGCTTTTCTGTTTTTCAAGATGTTCTTGTTCATAAACTGTTCTTGTTTTTTGCCGTCAAAAGGGTGGATGGTCCTTTGTCGGGCGGTTGATACTTTGTTTCTTTACTTTGGTTTTAGTGGATGCCCGTTTGTTTCCACGGACGTGGGCGTGTCCGTTGCGGATGGGGATGCGCCTTGCGTTTCCTCGCCGCGTGGGTTGATGTCATTCTTTCATGTTCATTTCTTTTATTGTTGTCATACATAGTTGCGAATGTCGAACTCCTCGATGTTGTCCGGCACGACGAACTCCTTTTCAGATTTCTTCAGCCGAATCTCGATAAGCCCCTTGATGCGGATGCCTATCTCCGAAGAGCCTTCCATCATTTTCTCGTACAACTCCGTGCCCTCCATGTCGGTGAACACCTTAGCCGCCTTTTCACGTTCCGCCTGTGTCGCGTCCGGGTTTTTGGCGGTCTTGCAGGCGTCGTCAATCTCGTCAAAGCTGCTGCCCGAAGCCCGTGGCGTGTCCGAGGCGTCCTCTTCCGGTTCGTCGTCCCCGTATCCCAGTTCCTCCGGCGGTATGCTCGTGAAGGTCTCATCGAGTTTTTCCTCCGGGACTTGTGCCGGGCGGGATGCGTTTCCCGTTTTTCCGTCGTCAAAAGTAGCCTCTTCCTCCGACAGCTCAATGCCTTTTTCAATAGTGGCGGCTTCTTGCGTCGGTATGGCAGCGGTTGTCCGGGTGGATGCCATCCTGAAACGGCTCTTGCCGATGATGTCCGCCTTTTCCGCAGGGACTTCCTCGTGTGCCGCTATGCGTTTAGCCTCATTCCCGTCCAGTGACCGCCATAATCCGACAATGCCCTTGAAGAAGCGGACAATCCGCGTGTCCATGATGCGCTCGTAAAGGAGCAGGAACAGGAACCAGAGGTTGCAGCCGACCGATACCGCCAGCAGAATGTCTGTCATGCTGATTGTGTAATTCATATCCTTCCGTTTTTGGTTAGAATACTGAATTGTAATTTCGGGCATAAAGGCTCTTTATCGCATCTTCGCACTGGTTGAAGTGGTGCGTCAGCACATGGTCGATGTAAGCGGACAGCGTAAGCCGGTCATGCCCGATTACACGGGTGATACGCATGATACGCTCGTGGTACTCCGGGCGCACATACGCCATCTTCCCCTCACGTGCCTTTACTTCCGGGTCGCGGATGAACAGGCGTTCATAGTCCTTCTCACTGCATTTGCCGCTTACCGGGACAGGCGACAGTATTTCCACACTCGCCTGCACTTGGGTAAACATACCTCCGCAGTCTTGCTGTGGTCTTTTTTCATTCGGTGTCATTTCTTTTTCCATTTTCAAATCAGATCTTCACGTTGTTTCTTGTACAGTTCGTTGATTCTCTCCTTGTGCTGTTCCAGATGCTGGCGCAGCACGGTATCCACATATCCGCCTACTGAGATTTCCCCTCCGGCGATGTCGTTCACGATTCTGAGGATCTTGCCGTGGACGTCACGGCTGATATAGACACATTGGCGGGTCTTTATCTCGTTGCGGCGCAGGAATAGCTCGTTGTAGTCCTCGTCCTGCCTTTTCCGGCGTCCACTTTCCCTCTGCGCTTTTTCCCGTGTTACGGGTTGCACAGGAGATGGTTCCGGTGCGGCGGTGTCCTCTTCGGTCGGTGCAGCTGCGGGTACTTCCTGTGCGGGGCGCAGTGTCCCGTCCTGTGTGCGCCGCCCGATGGAGGCTAACAGCAGTTCCTCGTCGATGCCTTCCGTGTTCACTTTCCTGCTGCCCATGCTCACTGCGGTCTGATGATGTCGCTTATCTCTTCGGAAAACTCCCGGATGCCACTCCCTTTCAGCAGTGCCGTGTCCATCGGGAAGATGGTGGAGCGGAAAACGCTCTTGCGCTCTTCCGAAAGGTCACGGCGGAACTTCTTGCTGTCGGGCAAGCGGGTGGAAAGTACCGGAAAGCCCATTTCGGCTATCACTTCCTCGTAGATGCCGTACAAGTCGTTCCTCTCCCTGCCGTCCACCATCGTCCAGAACAGATGCAGCCCCTTTGTTTTCGCCTGTCCGGTAGTCATCAGCCTGTCGCGGAACATCGTGACGAATTTCAGGGTACTCTCCACGACAAAGCGGTCGGCACTCAGCGGAGTGAAAATGTAGTCCATCTGCGAGAGCGTCTTTATCACGCCGTTGCTTCGGAGTGTGCCGGGCATGTCGAAGAACACCACGTCGGGTTTCACGTCCTCAGTGGCAATCATCCTCTCGGCATCGTCGAGGGCGTTCACCGCATTGCTTTTGACGATGGTGTAGGCGTTCTTTTTGATCCGGCGGAAATGGTCGCAAGCGAGAGCCTTGAAGTAGGTGCTGCTGTCGATAAGCCCCATTTCGTGTTCGCGCAGCCCGTGGATGCTGTGCTGCGGGTCGTCGCAGTCCACGACGGCGACATTGTAGCCTTTCACGTTGTGCAGGTAGCTGGCGGCAAGTGCCGTGACAGTGGATTTGCCGATGCCACCTTTCTGTGTTGCGAATGCAACGAAGATTTCCTTACTCATAGTTCCATTTATTTTAATTGTTGATGATTTGTTTTTCTGTTTCCATACGGATTTGGCTGTCGCACCATCCGCTTCCGTGACTACACACGCAGGCGGGTCGTCGCGTATCCGGTTCTGTGGTGAAGCGGTGCGTCGGACAAATGGTGATTGACGACATTGCGTCATGAAGTCATTGAATCCATACGTCACCGAATTGTCGGAGAACCGGGTTTCCGACGGTTCGGGTATCCGTTTCGGCAAGTATCCGAAGAAGCGGATTTCCGGGTATTTGAATGTTCCGTTTATCATATCTTCAAATCGTTCGTTTCTTGAATCATGCTGCAAATAAACAAGTATATTTTGGAACCTGTATCACTTCTCCGGCAAGTGGCGGCACGTTGCGCCGGTTGGCAGTCATTGACCGGGTCAAGCATCTGTCCGATACCGCTTTAAGGGCGTAACTTTGCACCCGGACAGCAGGGTTCGCCGATGACGCGCGGCCCGGAGTCCTGAAAGGTATTTTCCCAATCCGTCCCCTGACGGATTTTTATGTTCACCTGAACATAGCAAGATGTCTTTTCAGCCGCTC
>ERZ780003.745-NODE-745-length-8367-cov-4.37488_pt1 | contig 8367 bp, 6 predicted proteins | sample MGYA00511931_ERZ780003 | MGnify/ENA primary metagenome ERZ780003 (study PRJEB29588, sample SAMEA2162297) | human gut metagenome | biome: human gut; feature: human-associated habitat; material: faeces | place: Denmark | collected 2008/2010 ... | reverse complement strand
CCTGCTGCCATGGTGCCAAGGGGCTGCCGGAATTCACCGTTCCGGAGGAATTCGATACTTCCAGGAACTATGAGATCACCTTCTGGGCGAAAAACGATACCAACAAGACCCAGACGGAAATCTATAAAAAAGCCATTGCGGATTTTGAAGCCCTGTATCCCAATATCACGGTGAACCTGAATCTATACACGGATTACGGCAAAATTTACAACGATGTCATTACCAATATTTCCACCAATACGACACCCAATGTCTGCATCACCTACCCGGATCACATTGCCACCTACCTCACCGGACAGAATACCGTAGTTCCTCTGGATGACCTGTTTGCCGATGAGAAATACGGTCTGGGCGGCACGGAGCTTGCCTATGACGGTCCTGCCAGAGAAGAAGTCATTCCCCAGTTTCTGAATGAATGCTCCATCGACGGTCATTACTATGCCGTACCCTACATGCGTTCCACCGAGGCCTGTTACGTGAATAAGACCTACGTGGAAAATCTTGGATATACTCTGCCGGATGTACTGACCTGGGACTTCATCTGGGAAGTCTCCGAGGCTGCCACCGCCCAGAATGCGGACGGCACCTATGTGGTCAATGGGCAGAATGTACTGATCCCGTTTATCTATAAGTCCACCGATAACATGATGATCCAGATGTTAAAGCAAAAGAACGCGGGATATTCCACAGCCGACGGCAGCATTGAACTTTTCAACGATACCACCACGGATCTCCTGTATGGTATTGCCGGACATGTAAAGAGCGGTGCCTTTTCCACCTTCAAGATCTCCGGTTATCCTGCGAACTTCCTGAATGCCGGGCAATGTATTTTCGCCATTGATTCTACTGCCGGAGCCACCTGGATGGGTACGGATGCCCCACTGTCGGATATCAGCGAAGACTCTCTGGTGCAGTTTGAGACCGCCGTACGGATGATTCCCCAGTTTGACCCGGAGCATCCCAAAATGATCTCTCAGGGTCCTTCCGTCTGCGTCTTCAATAAATCGGACTCTCAGGAAGTACTGGCATCCTGGCTGTTTGCCCAGTATCTGCTCACCAACGATGTGCAGATCGCTTATGCCGAGACAGAAGGCTATGTACCTGTAACCTCTAAGGCACAAAACTCCGCAGAATATCAGGATTATCTGTCCGAATGCGGTGCGGATAACGGTACACATTATGCAGTGAAGATTGAAGCTTCCAAACTACTTTTGGATCACGTGGACAATACTTTTGTCACACCGGTATTTAACGGTTCCGCATCCTTACGTGATGCTTCCGGACAGTTGATTGAAAACGTAGTGAAGTCCACCCGCAGAAAAGAAACTGTGGATGATGCCTACATGCAAAAGCTTTACAGTGATGTGGAGAGCCTGTACCGTCTCGGCCAGGGAAGTGACGCCTCCTTCGGCAAAAAGGAACTTGGTGCCATGCCCCGGACTTCCGTGATCCTGTTAAGCACACTTGCAGTCACCTGGATTCTGATTCTCCTGTATGTAGGGCGAGAATATTTAAAAAACAGAAAAAAGTAATTTTTCAGCCCCATTCGTAAGATAACTTCTGATGGTATTTCTCCTGCGGATGGGGTTCTTTTTGCAAAAAGCCTTGATTTATCTTGTGTTTCAGGTATAATGGAACTGTTCGGTGTCTGAGCGCACCGGATAAATTGAGGAGATGTCTGTGTATCTGCACAGACCCATATGCGCCACAAAGCGCAGGAATGGAGGATTATTATGAAAAAGAAGACACTTGCATTAACCATGGCTATGGCTTTGGTTCTGTCTCTCGCTGCATGTGGAAACAGCAATGCAGACGTTGCTGCTGAATCTACCGCTGCTGCCACCACTGAGGCTGCTACCGAAGCTGCTACCCCAAAGTCTGCTACAGAAGCTTCTACCGAGGCTGCTGAAGCTGTTGCTGATGAGAAGTCCGAGGGTGTTATGACCTATGAAGAGTACATGGCTGCTGATCTCGATTCCGAAGTTGTGATCGAGGCTTATGTTCAGGCTAAACAGTCCTGGTGGGAAGACAAGGCTACCCTGTACACCCAGGATCAGGACGGTGCTTACTTCATTTATAATGCCGCATGTTCCGAAGAGGATTATGCAAAGCTGGTACCCGGTACCAAGATCAAAGTAACCGGTTATAAGACCGAGTGGTCCGGTGAAGTAGAGATCGCTGAAGGTGCTACCTTCGAGATCGAAGAGGGCAGCTACATTGCTCCCGTTACCGATGTGACCGATCTGTTAGGTACCGATGATCTGATCAACTACCAGAACCAGTTCGTAGCTTTCAAGGGCATGACCGTAGAAGCTGCTGGTCAGGATGCTGACGGCAATGACGTTGCTTTCCTGTACAACTGGGACGGTTCCGGCGAAGACGGTAACGACCTGTACTTCAACGTATCTCTGAATGGTCAGACCTATACCTTCACCGTTGAGTCTTATCTGTGCGACAACACCACCGATGTTTACAATGCTGTAAAGAACTTAAAGATCGGTGACACTGTTGATATGGAAGGCTTCCTGTACTGGTACGAAGGTGTGAACCCTCACATCACTTCCGTAACTGTGAAGTAATTTCATCTGGTAAAATCTTATTAAAATAAAAGAGTTGTCCTCATTATGAGGGCAGCTCTTTTTTTACTCTGCCTGTCTGAATTCTTCCGTTGCCTGCTGTATGGCATCGTAATACACCAAAACCTCCGGCGTCGAGATCATCTCTCGCATGTGCTGCAATTCTGTCTGCCAGTCGGACCTGTAGAGACAGTTTAATTATCTTCTGCTCTCCCACCATTGTTTTGCAATCTGGAAGCCCTCCATAGGGACGCAGAACCTTTGGTCTCTGGGCGGCTGCAATGCGGTGTCCAGTTCCTCCATATCGAACCACTCCACGCTCTCCACTTCCTCTTTTTGCAGGGTAAGCTTTTTAGCATCTACAGGCTTGGTGTACATGTAGACGAATGCCACTTCATTGTCCCGGAACATTTTTCCATAGAATTCTTTTTCGTATTGAATATCAAAACATCCGGCGAATGTAAGATCCTCCTTTGCTGCCCGGATTCCCAGTTCTTCGTGAAGTTCCCGGATTGCGGACTCTTCCGGCTCGTCCCCCGCCTGAATATGCCCGGCAGAAGAGGTATCGAACCGCCCCGGAAAACTGTCTTTCTCAGCGGAGCGCTTCTGCAATAACAGCTGGGCTTTTCCGTCCTGTTCCCTCACGATCCAGATATGGGCGGTTCTGTGGCGGACACCTTTTTCATGCGCCTGTGTGCGTTCTATGGTCTCCCCTGTGGGAATGCCTTTTTCATCTACGATGTCAAATATTTCCATGGTGTTATGGCTCCTTTGTGTTTCTTTGCGGTTCTTTGGGTCACTTTGTATTTCTTTATATTTCTGTGTTAATGCATCTGTACTACGATCGTGCTGAGTTCTGCTCCGCTATCGTCGCTCCTTCGATGGTCTTTGCGATGATGGCCGCGGCGATAACGATAACTACCGCCTTTCCCTTCTCAGGTCTAATACCATCAGATCGAAATCATAATATGTTCCGTCCATCTTATAATACGCCGGTGAGGTCCCTATTTTCCGGAAGCCATATTTCTCATAGACATGAATAGCGCGTATATTATCGCTTCGGACTTCCAGATTGATCAGTTCTATCGCATGTTCTTTAGCATACATAATGCATTTCTGTAACAGCGCACTACCAATTCCCTGCCCCCATTCCGACTTGACCACAGAGATTCCGAATTCGGCGCGGTGGCTCATCCTTCTGGAGAATCCGCTTAGGCTGGCATCTCCGATGATCTCTCTATTTTTCCATACCACATAGAGAACGGAATGTTCCTCCTTATTTATATTCTGTATAAATTTCTCTTCCTCTTCTATCGAAATAGGAAGTCCTTCTTTTCCAAAGGACAGATAATCTGTCTCTCCACCTACCTGTGCTAAATATGCGATGATCTTCTCCGCATCTTTCGGCGTAGCTTCTCTGATATCAAATTCTTCCATAACTGACTCCTCTTCGCAAGGTTACAAATTTTATTCATAATCAAAGATAGTCTTGGACTGAATAGCGTCCCCGTATTTTGCCTTCCATTCCTGATGAGCTGCGGAAGCATCGTATACAGGCAGTGCCTCCGGATCCATCTCCATCTCGATCATCAGGTCATGCCGGTTCGGTCTCGGCGTCACATTTTCATAAATGTTCACTGTATGGACGCCTTCGATCTGCTGCGTCTGATCGAAGATCTCCCGGATATCCGCAAGCATCTCTCTACTCGCCTCGCTTTCCCTGGCCCATACATTTTCTTTAAACTTTACAATGATCAGGTGCTTCATTTGCATATCCCCCTTATCTTACTATTGCTGCTATGTTTTATCCTATCACGGCATTGCCTCTGCTACAACCAAAATATTCCTGCAAAATCATTTCTACTTTGTCTGCACTCAAGGGATACTGTTTTGTTTCATATGTAAGAATGAGGTTTACGGATGGAATGATACCATGTTGACAATATAATCTTATTTTGTCGCAGGCATGTTTGCAATAATCCGGGTTATCCATCATTCCAAAATGCTCCCAGTAAAAATATTGTCCTGTGATTGGATGTCGTATCATAAAATCAGGATATAAAATAATTCCATCCAAAACTAATTTTTCTTCATAATGAAACGGTATTTTATTTTGAAACAGCATTCTGTCAATAATTGCTTCTGATTTAGACCGTAGCATTTTCCCATGAGTTCCCAGTACCAATAGGTCTTCCGGATGTTTTGTACTTTTTTCATATGGTTCCTCCTGCCACCGCTCCAGTTCCCTGTTTAGTGGTCTAAAATTCTTAGCCAGCAATCTTCCATACTCCGGATGATTTAATAAATATTCTGAACTTACTTTAATCTTGTCTGTTTTTCTCAAATAAGCTTTCCATCCAGCAGCTTCGCTCTCCAATTCCTTTTTCCTACATTCATAATATTTCTTCAATGCCAACATTTCCGCCTGATTTCTTTCGGTTTTAGGAAGATAGCGTAGTCCATTTTCCTCCTTTATTTTCCATTTATAGCGGTTTTCATTTTTGAAGCATTGAAGTTCTCCCTGGGGAAACTTTTTCTCCACTTTTCTTATTTTTTCCAGTTCCTTATTAATTTCCTCTATTCTGCTTTCTATGTTTTGGTCTGTAATCTTCACTTTTCCTCCTTCTGCTCCGATCCTATAGCTACCGTCGGGCATATTCTTATTTTTTCTTTTATTGTGCCCCGACATTGCGGCTTCCCCGGGGCTTATCCTGACTTTTTCTTCTGTCGCGCCCCGGCTTTGCGGCTTCTCCGGGGCTTATCTTGACTTTTCATTCTATTTAACCCTGACCTCGCAATTCCTGCAGCACTTATTTCCGCCTCAGGTACCCACGCAGGCGATTTCCATGAGAATCGACATTCACTGTCAGGGCTCCGTAATCCATGGTGCCATACCAGGGCACCCGGGCGTCCTCTAATCGCTGCAGCGTCTCGACATGGGGATGTCCATAGGAATTGTTGCGGCCACAGGATATGATCGCGGTGGCAGGACTGGCGGTGGCAAGGAACTCGGTGCCGGTGGAATAGCCGGAGCCATGATGAGCTACCTTCAGTATATCTACCCTGAACTCCCTCTGTCCGCGCTGTTCCTGCAATCTCCTGGTTAACTGTAGCGACTGCGATTCCTGTAGCGACTGCGATTCTTGTAGCGACTGCGATTCTTGTAGCGACTGCGATTCCTGTAGCAACCAGGATTCCTGCAGCGACCGGGATTCCTGCAACGACTGCGATTCCTGCAACGCCTGCAATTTCTGCGTCAATTGCCGTTCCCCTTCTCCTTCCACATCCCCGGTCAAAAGAATGCTGATCTTCCCAATGGCAGATGCCCCACTTGCGTCATTGGCTTTCCTGTCGTCTATTGCTTCCTGCTTCATCTTCTTCGCAAATACCTCCACATAAAAGCATTCCGAATAGGCGTTGGCATCTGCAAGGGTCGTATTCTCCTCCGGGTGCAGACACAACAACCTAAGTTGACTGTCTCTGATCTCATCGCCGCATTTTATGTAGCTTACCGGTATCCCGGCATCCTCCGCCGCTGCAAGCAGCTGCTCAAAGGTTTCCCTGCGCTCCGACTCTCGGATCGCTGGTAGGAACAACTGCTCCGCAGTAATCCCCCATTCCTCACCGTTCTCCATCAATTCCAATACTCCATTCATATGGTCTTCATCAGGGTGGGAAACAAATACACCGCGAAGAGATGAGATGCCACGGCTCTTGAGATAAGGCTTCAGCACATATTCACCGATGTTCTTCCGGCTGGTGCTGCCACAGTCGAAAAGGTAGGCTCCCTGCCCAGTCTCCACCACGATGCCGTCGCCCTGCCCCACGTCCAGGAAAGTCACGCGACTCCCACAATCAAAATTTCCTGTGAGCAAACCAATCAATAATCCTAGGATCATCACAGCTGCGGTCAGGTGCGGAACTCTGTTCCTATGCATCATCTCTCCCTTACAATCCCTTTTTCTATTCCTGATGCTTTCATCCGCTCCTCTCGTTATAAGACACCATGGGGTTCTCGCAGAATGCAGCCTGTCTCCCGGAACATTTTCCTCCCCATACGTTCCCCGTTTCTTCCATGCTTCCACATATTTTCTGCCGAAGACCAGCAGAAATATCCCGGCATAATAACAAACAATCTGCCATCTCTCAGGCTGCCCCACACACCATACCGCTCCCGGCAGTTCTCCGAATCTTTCACAGATCCACTCATACCACCACAGGATCAGACAATCCACCGTCCCCACAATACCAAGTCCCGGAATCAACGACAGGATTCCTCCCGCCACTACCGCACTCATAAATGGTAGCACCAACAGATTCAACAGCACCGAATAGACCGGGATCTCATAGAAAAACCATAACTGTACGGGCAGTGTAAACAGGATGACTCCCACACTGGCAGCAAAGCCTCCTTTGACCGCAGACACCATACGGCGAATTTCTTCATACGCCACCTTGCGCCAGCCTTCCCGGTACTTGTTTCTCTCATAGGCGGAATCCCCCAGAATATCTGCCACGGTACGAAGCCATGTCGATATCCCTTTGACTTCTGACTCCGCATCTGCATCCCTTTCCCAACAGCCCCCGGAAAACACCGGCGTCAGAATGCAGATCCCCAGCACCGCTCCGAAGGACATTAAAAAGCTCACATCAAAAAGTCGCTCCGGTTCCTGTAAGACAAGCAATAGTGCCATCAGTCCCAGCCCTGTCAACATGTCATAAGTCCTGCCCACAAATATCCCGAGCATCTGCAACAGATACATTCCGATGGCACGGCTGGCAGACACACTCATGCCCACCATCACACCATATATAAGAAGCAGCATTGCACCACCCACTGCTGCCGCCCTGACAGGTAATCCCAGTCTCTTAAGCAACCGGTATACCCCCATTCCAAGCAGAGTAATATGTAATCCCGAAATACTTAAGATATGGGCAATTCCGTTTTTCTGATACAGCGCCTTTACCTCAGCGTCCAGTTCCTCCTTCTCCCCAAGCAGCAATGTCTGCATAACGGAGGCTTCTTTCGCAGGAAAAACTTCTGCAAGCCTGTCATGCAATACCTGCCGGAATCCATACAGTTTTTCCCGCAAAAAGCTGTACTTCTCCCCTGCGGCCAGAATCTGTGCCTTCCGTACTCTACCGCCAATACCCTTGGCCGCATAGTATGCCTGCGCATCAAATTCTCCCGGATTGGTCGCGGTCGAAAACAAAGCAAAAGTCCCTTCCAGAGCGATCTGTTGCCCGATCTTAAGGGTTTTCTCTTCTTCGGTTACAGCACCTGCAGTGATCATTGCCGTTTTCATATTTTCCAGTTCACATTGTAATTTTCCAGAATAGGAATATCCTTGATCGTTTTGAATAATAGAAATTGATTTTAGAATAATTTCTTCAGAACTTCTTGTGTCTATCCGTCCCGTGATCTTCACCGGACTTCCGTCAGGCGGCAGGCCGGTATCCTCACCGGTTCCCACCCCTGCCAGTATTCTCATTATTGCGATTATTGTCACGAGACACAAACACACTGTAAAAAGTGGTCGTCTCATTAAATTCCTTTCTGCATACGTCTTACGCGCCTGCACCACAGAACGGACTGTCTCTGCGATTAAACGCAAAGCAATCCATATCCGTAAATATTTACTGTTCCAATGTCGTAACATAATCCAGGTTTCTTTCAAACGTAGAATTGCTGAAAGTAGGCGGCACTTCGCCATTGACCAGAATCTGTACTTTATTGATATTGTCAAGTTCTACCAGTGAATTCACGATAGAGTAAACTGCCACTTCCGTG
>ERZ780003.725-NODE-725-length-8523-cov-8.41497_pt1 | contig 8523 bp, 7 predicted proteins | sample MGYA00511931_ERZ780003 | MGnify/ENA primary metagenome ERZ780003 (study PRJEB29588, sample SAMEA2162297) | human gut metagenome | biome: human gut; feature: human-associated habitat; material: faeces | place: Denmark | collected 2008/2010 ... | reverse complement strand
CAAGAACGTACAACGAGTTTTTTGTTATTTATATTGGGAGTTTTGACACGCCCTCTTTTTATTTTTAACACAAACACAGCAACTTAACATATTACATAACTCTAAAAGTGAAGTTCTATAATGAACAATACGGTAATATCTCTATTAAATTCTTGTAATTTTTGACTAAAGAAATCTCCCACACATATAGTAAAATTGTAGATTTTGACTAATAAAGAAGAATTTTCGAACAATAAAGCAAGAAATTAGTTGTATATTTAAGAATTATACAATATCTTTGCAGTTGTTTATTATGATCATTTTCTACGAACGTCAACCGAGCACTGATTTCTCTTGCATTTGTAAGGATCACACATAGACCGGAAAAAGAAAACGCGAATTATCTCTAAACACTAAATAATATGTGGAAAAAATTATTAGGAACTACTCTAATTGCTGCATTTGCATTAAGCAGCTGCACAGACAAAGATGTTTATCAAGGCCCTAAGGAAGATGAAAAAGAATTCAACACCTTCCCCTTCTCTACTGTACAAAAGGACGTAAACTTAAATGTAAATTACGTAAATGGTGCTGTACAATCAAATGTTTATTTTGAAGTGTATGATGAAATGCCTGTCGTCGAAAGCGAATATGGTACTTATACCAAACGTCAGGATGTAAATTACCTGTTTGCTGCCTATACCCAAGAAGACGGTACTTACCAAGGTAAACTGGAATTGCCTTCATACCTGACAAAGGTATATATCTATTCTCCCGCTTTCTTTGCACAAACCCTGATGGAGGCAAATGTTGTGGATGGAAGTATCGAAGCAACAGATAATACTAGTACTGATACTCGTACAATTACTAATACCAGTACTCCATACGACAGTTATCTGGTAAGTAATAGATACGGAAATGAGGTATGGAAAACCTGGTTAGGTACATACAATCTGTATAAAAACGGGGATATTAATTATAAGTACAAGGGAAAATTAGCAGCAACTAAAAAGGATGGTTTATATACTGCGCACACCCGTATTATAAACACTCATACAACTTGTCCACAAGAATATCGCGGTTATTCGGATATGTACGTCAACAAGGATGCTGAAGTAGTAGTTACATTTCTGGGACAAAATACTTGTTGGACCTGTTCATTGGGATATTATTATTATAAAGACGGAGAACAACCAAAGAACTTGAATGATGCCCATGTAATCATGTTATTTCCTAACACCCAAGATGGTAACTGGTCTAATAACCCCAATCAAGCAAAGAAAAGTGCCGGTATTGACCCACTGACTGCCGTACAACTGATGTATTATCCTAATATTGCAACCGGAAATAAAGAAGGAGCAACAACAACCTTCCCAGCAGGTTACAGAATCGGTTTTGTTCTGGCAACCAATGGTTGGAGCAATCATGTTGGCAGCTTTAGCGGATACAAGAAATATCGCGCCGCCACCTCTAGCGGTTTGAGCTTAAACGATCAAGGCGTGAACTTTGAAGAACCGCGTACTGCTGTTTATAGATATGGTGATTGGATATTGACTTCTTTTGAAGATTATATGACTGACGAGAATTTCAGCGATGTTGTCATTACTTTAAAATCTAATCCGGTAGATGCTATCACCGATATTCCTGTAACTAATCCTGATGAAGACAAGACAAGCATTGACTTCCTGAAAGGTACATACGCATTTGAAGACCTTTGGCCAAGCCAAGGAGATTATGATATGAATGACGTAGTCGTAAGATATAACTATGGCAGCACTTTCGATGAAAAGAATCTGATATATTCCGAATCATTTACTTTCAAGACTTTTCAAAATATAGCCAGTAATCAGAACGGTTTAGCATTCCGTCTCAAAACGGAAGGAAACATAGAATCTACCACCTACTCTATTCGCCAACAAGGTGAAAAGGAATTTACAGAAACCACATTTGAATACGAGCCTCAGGATAATGTATATCTTTTGACCACAAATGTGAAAGAAAATATGGGAACAGAATATAAGGTTACCGTTAATTACAGTAAGCCCATTTCAAAGCAATCTGAAGCCCAAGCTTTTATATTCAAAAATGATGAAGATGGTTTGCGATGGGAAGTGCATATTCCTCAGGAAATGCCGACATCCAAAATAAACAAGAAGTATTTTGGGCAGGGAGACGATGCATCTAACCCCAATCAGAGTATATACTATGTACGTAAGGGTAATTACCCATTTGCCTTTTTCCTGAGCCGGGCAACAGAAAGCGATTTAAGTAAATTGCTGGACAGTGCTAATGAAAAAACAGCTATCAATCTGTTATATAGTGGATATGACGGTTGGGTAAGCAGTAATGGAGAAAAGAACAAAGACTGGTATAAGAAATAAAAAAAATTAAAGAAGAATTGCTCACTATGTCTCAAAGAAAAAACTGAGAACATATTAGAAAGTATAAAGAGAGTGTCTGCTTGCTAGCTGACACTCTCTTCATATTTACACAGATCATGAATTTCCCCCAAAGGACATTCTTTATTCAGCCTGGCTTATTCATTGAACCAATCAATTTTTTTAGAGAAATACATCACCATAGCCAATATCACAAACAATCCGAGACTACCGGCAAGCAATGCAAAAGTCTCCAACTGTATAAGAATGAAAACATAAATATAGAGCACACTGAGCAGACCTGCCATAATAAACGCCGGTTTCTTTCTTTTAATAATCCCCAGCATATAGCCTCCTACCAGCATAATTGTAAGCACTGATGCCACCAGATATGCCATGCTGAAACCTATATGCTCGGACATGGACAACAACAAACTATAGAACAGACAAAGCGCCAAACCGACTAACAGATATTGCAAAGCATGAATACGGGTTTTCTCCATTATCTCCGTAAAGAATATCACTGTAAAGGTCAACAGAATAATCAGGATAGCATATTTAGTGGAACGCATGGACTGCTGGTACTGTTCTACCGGCATTTTCAGATTAACTCCGAAGTTAGAGTTCTGAATATCTTTGATACTGGCATTCTGATAATTTATAAACACTTGCGGATAATTTCTGTTCAAGTTCAGCACTTGCCATTGCGCAGAGAAGTCTTTCTCCGTAATCTCCCGCTTCTCCGGCAGGTAATTACCATCAAAACTTGGAGTATTCCAGTTTGCTTTCAGGGCAACTCTCGTAGTTTTACCCAAGGGAGTAAAATAAATGGATTGAGATCCTTTCAGCTTTATCTTCATTTCATAGGGTAACTTCCGGTCATCTTTCAGAGCGGAAAGGTCGACAATGGCATGAACACCCATGCTTTCAATGCCGCGTCCATCCATCCCCGGCTCAAACATATAAACAGAATCGTTCAAAGTTATGCTAACCTGTTCGCTGAGACCACGCATATCAGTCAGATTCAAGCATATTGCCGCTCTTTGATATTGAAGTACATCCATGTCTACATTACTCTTACGAAGTTCTTCCGAACTAAAAAATCCCTTGATTACCAACTCCGACTGATATACATTCACCTTATAAATTCCTCGCCGAAGAATCTCCGTACTCAACTGTCCGTCTATTGACAATTCGTCAGGAAGCAATGTAACATTTCCCATAGTCACCTTCTTCGTACCATTATCTTCCTGTGTGATAGGATACTTCAGATTGATGTAAGGTCCTGTAATTGTCTGCGCCAGACTCCACTTCTGACCGACTTCGGCAATAGCATCCGTCTGTGTTCGCCCGCGTTCCGAAATCATGTCTTCGATCATAAACATCGGAATTAGTAGCAACAGAATAAGGAAAGCAATGACCACTGCCTTGATAGATTTAGAGAAACGACGCAGACAACCACTTGCCTGTTTTCTCGTTTCATTCAGATTCTCTGCAAGATCTCCATTGAAATCTTCGTTCAAATTGTCATTCAAATTGTCCATAATAAAATAGTATTAAGTAAGATATTTAGTATTGTCCGGTTTTGTGTGAAGCCAAACATCTATGTTGATTTCAGAAAATTCTCCAATGCTTCTATGTGAGTTTTGAAAGCTTTCTTTCCTTCGGAAGTAGCCCGGAAAGATGTTTTCGGCTTCCTCCCCACAAAGCTCTTCTGACAAACGATATAACCCAGTTCCTCCAAAGCCCTTGTATGACTTGCCAGGTTACCGTCCGTCAGTGAAAAAATTTCATTAAGAGTATTGAAATCGGCATCTTCATTTACCATGAGAACTGCCATAATACCCAAACGGACTTTACTTTCAAATGCCTTATTTATATTTTGAAATGCTTCTATCATCTATTATTTCCTTCTTTCGTACTGTAAATAAAACAACATGCCATATAAAATATGAAATCCGCCAAAACCAATTGTCCAAAACATTAAACCATGCCCCTCAAAGAAACAATCTGCAATACCCAAGCAAAGAAAAGCATATCCTAACCATGCTACATTGGAGTAAGTGAACTTAGACACATTGACTAAAGAAAGTCCATAGAAAAGTAACATCACAGAAGATACCAGTCCGTAATGTTCATGTAGCAGTAAAGCTATACAGAACAACCCTCCCGTCAACAACGGCAATGAAAAATTCCATGCAATACGATAGGTTAGTTTACTGAATAGCTTTTGTTGCATCTTCTTGGCCTTATACCAGGACAAGATACAAGCGGTAACAATTGAAACAATCAAAACCAGTGAAGCAACCATTATCAGTCCTTCCCTATTATCTTCTGATCTTAATAACTGACCGGCCACATAAGCGCCGGCTAATGCATACACTCCGGCCAATACAGCCGTCATTCCACTGAGAGATACGAACTTAGAAGATCTTTCCATCAATTCTTTTATCTCATTTACTGATTCTATTACTTTATTTCTATCCATATAAAAAGTACTTTGTGTTGCAAAGTAAAATATAAAAAATGAAAGGAGCAAAGAATATCGAGAAAAAATGTATTCAATGAGATTAAGCCGCATAAGAATCACTATATTTGCAATCAACCGAATATCAACAGTCATAGCCTAATGATGAAACAATTAATTGCTTGTTGCGGATTAGATTGCGAAAGTTGCGATGCCCGCATAGCTACTGTCAGAGATGACAACGAGTTAAGAGAAAAAACAGCTCAACTGTGGAGTAAGTTGAATAATATACCGGAGATTACGGCAGATACCATTAATTGTATGGGCTGTCGTGTGGATGGAGTGAAAACGATGTATTGCAGCGATATGTGTGCAATCCGCAAATGCGTAAACGAAAAAGGGTTTAACACCTGTGGTGATTGTAAAGAATTGGATAACTGCCAGATAGTGGGTCCAATTTTTCAGCATACTCCCAGTGCTAAAGAAAATCTTCTATAACATTTTATCGCATTCGTCAGCTTTACAACCTGTATATCATCTTATCTTTAAGATAAAAAAACAGCATTTGAGACCCTCCTATGCTGTTTCTTTTTCTCTTATTTGAATTAGATACTGTCTTATCGTGATACCCTCCCTGATGTATTTCCTTGCATCAGGCTCTCTACTTCTTCCACCATCACATGATTAAAATCACCGTATACGGTATTCTTTAATGCAGAAGCAGCCAAAGCATATTCCAACGCTTTTTGATCATTATCCGGATACGTTATAAGACCATAAATCATACCACCGACAAAAGCATCACCGGCACCTACGCGATCCACCTCGCACTCGATATCATAAATACCAGTATGCTTCAATGTGTTATCAGAATAGAGAATGGCAGCCAGTAGATTATGATTGGAAGTAATGGAATTACGAAGTTCCAGAAAAGCCTTCTGGCAACGAGGAACAAGCTCCACCACCCGACGACCAAAGTCTTCAAAAGCAGGAAGATTTGCTTCAAACGTAGTATCCTCAGCATCTACGGCTTTAAAACCGACAGGTTGTATGCCAAGTATCTCTTTATATTCCGGTTCGGCACCGAAAATGACATCACTGTATTGCACCAAAGGCTGCATGACTTCGGCAGCGGAACTCCCATAGTTCCAAAGTTTCTTACGGAAATTCAAATCACAGGAGATAGTCAATCCCATACGGTCAGCTATTTCAAGAGCCTCACGGCATGCATCGGCACCATCTTGTGACAAAGCCGCAGCAATGCCCGACCAATGAAACCAGCCAGCATCGGAGAATATCTTTTCCCAATCAATCATACCTGGACGCAATGTGGCAAAAGAAGAACCCTCACGGTCGTAAACCACATTGGAATTACGGAATGCCGCACCACTTTCCAGAAAATAAAGCCCCATGCGCTTACCACCAAAAACAATGCCTTCCGTACCTAAACCGTTAGCACGGAGCGAAGCTATGCAGGCACGTGCCACAGCATTGTCCGGCAGGCGGGTTACGAATTCTGTAGGAATACCAAAGTTAGCCAACGAAACGGCCACATTAGCTTCACTGCCACCGTAAGTGGCTATCATTTGATTGGTTTGTGAAAAACGAAGGAAATCAGGAGCAGTAAGCCTCAGCATTACTTCACCAAAAGTGATTACTTTCTTATCTGTGGCAATTTGTTTCTTGTACATACGTTGTCAATAATAAAGTTTAACTAAACACCAAAGTTGTATTTTTATTCCAAGTAAACGCAAAGATATAATAATATTTATTGGCGGAAAAGCAGGGATAAAACATAATCATCAGATTTGTTGTAACTTTGCAAAGTTTTAACTGATATAACAAACAGAATGAGTTCATTGAAAAAAATTCCCTCTCCTTTAGTTTCCCTCCTGCCTATCGTGCTGTTGGTAGGAATGTTATTTGCCACCATACATACATTCGGAAGTGACGCACTGGAAGGAGGTAGCCAGATTTCCCTACTGACCACTACTGCTTTTTGCGTATTCATAGGTATAACATTCTACCGTGTCCCCTGGAAAGATTACGAACTCGCTATTACAAATAATATATCAGGAGTTGCTACAGCAATTATTATCTTGCTGATAATAGGTGCACTGAGCGGTGCATGGATGATAAGCGGCATTGTCCCTACCCTTATATATTATGGTATGCAAATTATTCATCCTGACTTTTTTCTGGCATCAACCTGTATCATCTGCGCACTAATCTCTGTCATGACGGGGAGCTCGTGGACAACAATCGCCACTATCGGTATCGCACTGATGGGTATTGGCAAAGCGCAAGGGTTCAACGAAGGATGGATAGCAGGAGCTATTATCTCCGGAGCATATTTTGGTGATAAAATCTCCCCGCTGTCGGAAACTACGATACTTGCTTCCTCCATAACAGACGTGCCCTTGTTCCGGCATATACGCTATATGTTAATTACAACCACTCCATCGTTGATTATCACACTGATTATCTTTACAGTAATGGGATTCGTCATCGAAACAAACTCTACTGCGCACATGGCGGACTTTGCCACATCACTGAAAGATACCTTCACAATCACTCCCTGGTTACTGATTGTTCCCTTGGTAACCGGAATACTTATTGCTCGAAAAGTTCCGTCCATCATTACCTTGTTCATATCCACTATGCTGGCAGGTATTTGCGCCATTATCTTCCAACCGGATTTGCTACGTGAAATAGCAGGAGAAAATAACATCTTCAAAGGGGTAATGATGATATTCTACGGAAGCACCGGTCTGGATACCGGCAACAATATGCTGACCGACCTTGTGTCTACACGTGGCATGGCTGGCATGATGAATACAGTTTGGTTGATTCTTTGTGCCATGTGTTTCGGAGGTGCCATGACAGCAAGCGGTATGCTGGGTAGTATAACTTCAGTCTTTGTACGTTTCATGAAAGGAAGAGTCAGCGTTGTAGCATCCACTGTTTGCTCCGGACTGTTTCTCAATCTGACTACCGCCGACCAATACATTAGTATTATCCTCACCGGAAACATGTTTCGCAATATTTATGAGAAAAAAGGATATGAGAACCGATTATTGAGCCGTACTACGGAAGATGCTGTTACCGTGACCTCCCCTCTGATACCCTGGAATACCTGTGGAATGACGCAGGCAACGATATTGAACGTATCTACGCTGACCTATCTTCCTTATTGCTTTTTCAACATTATCAGTCCATTAATGAGCATCCTCGTTGCGGCCATCGGATATAAAATTGTGAAGCGTCCCGTGAACAATCCCGAATAAAGGTTGTTTTGCAATAAACGAACAAGAATCGTAAAACCTAAACATTAAAGAATTATGAAAAAGTTTATTGCATTAGTAGCATTAGTGATGATGAGTGCGGCAACAACCGCCATGTATGCACAAGAAAGTAGAGCGGAACGCCGCGCAGACCGTAAGGCTCAAAGAGACGCTGAACGCGCCCGCCTGAAAGCTGAAGAACAAGTAGCCGACGCAGTATCGTATGATGACGCTGTAGCCGCATTGAAAGCCCACCAATTCGTACTGGAAGCCGACCAGGTGATGTTCCGTAACGGACAGACAGCTTTCGTTAACTCTAACACCAACTTCGTACTGGTAAATCAAGGACGTGGTACCGTACAGGTAGCATTCAACACGGTATATCCCGGCCCTAACGGTATCGGTGGGGGAAGTG
>ERZ780003.698-NODE-698-length-8920-cov-6.58567_pt1 | contig 8920 bp, 5 predicted proteins | sample MGYA00511931_ERZ780003 | MGnify/ENA primary metagenome ERZ780003 (study PRJEB29588, sample SAMEA2162297) | human gut metagenome | biome: human gut; feature: human-associated habitat; material: faeces | place: Denmark | collected 2008/2010 ... | reverse complement strand
AAATGTGTTCCCCCAGCCAAAGGCAGGCGGTTCTTTTGGCACAACAGCCTACAAGCGTTTTAAGGATCCGGTAGCGGTGGAACACATTTCGGCACAGGCAGGCATGGATATCGGGGATACTTTGATTGGCATGCATCTGCAGGCGGTAGCAGTGCCGGTGCGCATTGCCATTAACCGTATTGGCAGCGCCCATGTGGTATGCGCCAGAACCCGGGCAAAGTTCGTAGGCGGCAGCAGGGCGGTATACGATGAGGAACTTTTGTAAAAAAATAAAAAAATTGTTTCTTTTTTCTTGACAATTTCCATGGAGAATGTTAATATCATTCTTGCGCGGTGCAAACCAAGCAAATGCGGAAGTGCTGGAATTGGCAGACAGGCAAGACTAAGGATCTTGTGCCAGCAATGGCGTGTGGGTTCAAGTCCCATCTTCCGCAGTAAAGACCTCAAGTGAGAACTTGAGGTCTTTTTTCGTTCGTTATTATATGGAAAATGCGTTATCATTTATTATAGGAAAGAAAAAAAGCAAAAATGGTAATATAATGAAAATGCTTTACGGATATGTAAAAAAAGAACAGCAAATTTGGAAAATGTGAAAAAATGCTTTTAGGGAAAAAGAGAAAAGGAATGCAAATCGGAACAAAACCATAAAATGCTTCGGTAAAGTTTCGTGAAAAATGCTTTAAAAATCAGCATTCAAGGAGTGTGCTTTTATAAAATAAGGAAAACACTATAAAATAGTTTCATTTTCTATTGACATTTCAGAACACTTATGTTTATATTTATATATGAACAATCATTCATATGTTCAAACATAAATTATAAATATTAAACAATGAATAGAGGTAACTCATATGTCAGATGAATTAAAAGAATTTGAAAAAGAGCATGAAGAACACGAACATCATCATCATGAGCATGATGAACACGAACACCACCATCATCATCACGACGGAGATTGCTGCTGCGGTCATGACCACGACCATGACCATGAAGGTCATGAGCAGCATCACGAGGAAAAGAAGGAAGCACCGCCCTGCACATCCAAGGCGCCCATGCGCATCTACATTGTGGAAAATCTGGACTGCGCAAACTGCGCGGCAAAGATTGAGAGGAAAATCCAGTCCCTGCCCGGCGTAGAATATGCATCCCTTACCTTTGCCACCAAGCAGCTTCGTGTTGCGGCAAAAAATCAGGATGAGCTGTTCCCCAAGATGGTAGCTGCCTGCAGCTCCATTGAACCGGACGCAAAGATTATTCCCCGAGAGGAAACCAAGAAAAAAGACGATAGAGAAGAAAAAGACGATAGAGAAGAAAAAGACGAAAGCAGAAAGAATGTTATCTGCATCATATCCGGCGCAGTACTGTTGATAGCCGCAAAGATTATGGGAAAATACTTTTCCATACCGTCACTGGTGCTTTACATTTTAGCATACCTGATTTTAGGTCTGGAAATTGTCATTACGGCTGTTAAGAATATTTTCAAAGGAAATATGCTGGATGAAAACTTCTTAATGAGTATTGCAACCATAGGCGCATTTGCCACAAGAGAATATCCGGAAGCAGTAGGCGTTATGCTGTTCTACCGGATTGGCGAGTGGTTTGAAGATAAGGCGGTAGAAAGAAGCCGCAGCCAGATTATGGATGCTCTGGATTTACGTCCCGAAACCGTACAGCTTGCAGAGGATGGCAACGTAACCACCATTCCCGCCGGTGAAGCCAAAATCGGTGATATCGTAATGGTTCGTCCCGGCGACAGAATTCCTCTGGACGGTACGATTATTGAAGGCGAAAGCCAGATTGATACCTCTGCCATTACCGGTGAGCCGGTGCCTGTTTCCGTAAAGGAGGGCGCTTCCATTCTTTCCGGCTGCATGAACTTAAACGGTGTGCTGAAAGTGAGAGTGGATAAGCCACTGGAAGAGTCCATGGTAACCAGAATTCTGGACTCTGTGGAAAATGCAGCAGCCAGCAAGCCCAAGATTGACAGATTTATTACGAAATTCTCCAGAGTTTACACTCCGTTTGTAGTAGCACTTGCAGTATGTACCGCCATCATTCCTTCCCTGGTAACGGGAGATTGGAACAAATGGGTATACACCGCACTGACCTTCCTGGTTATCAGTTGTCCCTGCGCACTGGTGCTCAGCGTACCTCTTGCTTTCTTCTCCGGTATCGGAGCAGGTTCCAAGAAGGGGATCCTGTTTAAGGGCGGCGTAGCACTGGAAGCCCTGAAGGATGTAAAAGCCGTTGTCTGCGACAAGACCGGTACGATTACCAAAGGCAACTTCATTGTGCAGGATATTGTTTCTGCCGATGCTTCTTTAGAGGAAAGAGAAATCTTAAAGGTGGCTGCTTCCTGTGAAGCCGCTTCCACTCACCCCATTGCTTACAGCATTAAGCAGAAGGCGGAAGAAGAGAAAATTACCGACCTTTACAAGGGCAGCATTTCCGAAATTTCCGGACACGGTATCTTACTGGAGGCAGGCTCCCACAAATATCTGTGCGGCAGCAAGAAGCTGCTTGCGGAAAACGGTGTGGATACCGCAGCCTATGACAAAGCAACACAGAAGGACTCCTACGGCACCGAGGTATTGCTGGCAAAGGACAATGTACTCATCGGTTTCTTAAAGATTTCCGATACGATTAAGGAAGAAGCCGTATCCGCAATTGCGGCAATCAAGAAACAGGGAATTGCAACCGCCATGCTGACAGGCGATACCGAAGAAAATGCCAGAAAGGTTTCCGAAATGGTTGGCATCGACATGTACTACGGCAAGCTGCTTCCTGAAAATAAGTTAAGCAAGTTGAATGAAATCCGTGAAGAAAAGGGCGCCGTTATGTTTGTCGGCGACGGTATCAACGATGCTCCCGTACTGGCAGGCGCCGATGTGGGTGCTGCAATGGGAAGCGGTGCGGACGCCGCTATGGAAGCTGCGGATGTGGTATTCTTAAATTCCGATATGGACAGCATTCCTACCGCTATCAGGATTGCCAGGTTCACAGGCCGTATTTCCAAGGAAAATGTTATCTTTGCCCTGGCGGTAAAGGCACTGATTATGATACTCGGTCTGGCAGGCATTGCCTCCATGTGGCTGGCAGTATTCGCCGATACCGGTGTGGCAATGCTTTGTATCCTGAACTCTATCAGAATTCTGTATAAGAAGCAGTAAACCAAAACGGAAACGGCAGCAAAGAGGTAACAGAAAACAGCAGATAAACAAACAACAGAAAAGCAATAAAAAGAACCGGAACTCCGGTTCTTTTTTGTTAAGTGAAGCTTATGACAAAAGACCATGCAGGGCTGCTTATTTCTGCGCCTCAAAGGCGGCATCGGAGGCTGCCTGGAAAACTTCCGGGTAATCGTAGCCGTCGGCAACCCGGTAAAGGGGATAGCCGTTTTCAAAGGCGGCAAAATAAACATAATCACCGGCAACACTTATGTGGGTATAATTGCCGTCCATTAAAATAACGGGATTGCTTCCGTCCTTCTGCATACGGATAAGAGCGGGATTTTCCACAGAGTTTTTCTGGTAGTAAACATAATTGCCGGTGAGGTTGAAGCAGTCCACACGGTCGTTTGTAAGGACCTCAATTTCATCAGCGGAAAGAGAATAACGGCAGAGGCGGTAGTTGTTTGCCACATCCAGATAGTAGATATAGCCGTTGTCGTAAACCGGGTACCAGAGGTCTCCCTGCCAGGCGGCGGAAGTACTGCCGGAATGGGTGTCGTAACGGTACAGGTAATGGTTGGTGTTGTTGCCCGCATAATAAACGGTACCGTCCGGAAGGGCGCAGGAGAAATCGGCGCTGATCCGTTCTAAAAGCTCCGGCTCCCTGGCACTGATTTTCTGACGGTAAAACCGGGGACCGTCCGTGCCTGCGCACTGGTAATACAAATAGTTGTCAATAAGCTGCATGTTGTAAATGACCTCTTTGGAAAGGCTGGTAATGTGCCTGCCGTTTAACTGCGCGCGGCATAAGGAATGGGAGGAAAAAAGGTAGCCCAGACCTGCGGTGCCGGAAGAAGTATTCTGGAAGTAAAAAAGATATTTGCCGCCGGCACAGATGCTGGAAACACTGGTGGCAATCAGCTTCTTCATATGGCTGCCGTCCGTGTCCATCACATACATGGCATTGCCATCGTAGGGGTTGGCGAAATAGACCTTTCCGTTGTATTCACAGAACATGCCGCCGTTGTAAAGATTGCCGGCACTGTTGCCCACGGTGCCTTCGGGAACGGGGGCAACGCGGTTGCTTAAAATGTATAAAAAGATGAGGAGTCCGAGTAGCAGAACTAAAAGGCTGCCGATTAAAAATTTTTTTGCTTTTGCGTTCATAAAAGTATCCTTTTCTCACAGATTTTACCCTCATTATAGACTTAATTTTACTTGCTATCAAGGGGGTTTTGGTATAAGATAAAGTGTAAAATCAGGGAAAAAGAGGTGCCACTTTGGAGTTAGCGGAATTACGAAAGAGTCTGGATGAAATTGATGAGCAGATAGTTTCTCTGTACGAGAAGCGCATGAAAATCTGCGCAGGCGTTGCCGAATATAAAATAGAAACCGGAAAGCAGGTTTTAGATACCGCAAGAGAAGCTGAAAAGATAGCAAAAGTAAAGGAAATGGTAAAGGACCCCGGAAACAGACAGGGTGTGGAAGAGTTGTTTGAACAGATTATGTCCATGAGCCGCAAGCTGCAGTACAAGATGCTGGCGGAGGGGAAAAATCAGTTAAGGCTTCCTTTTGATATGGTGGAGTCTCTTCCTACGGAAAACATGCATGTGGTCTTTCAGGGAAGTGAAGGCTCCTATTCCCAGGAGGCGTGCATACGTTTCTTCGGAAAAAAAGCAGATGCCTTTCATGTGGAAAGCTTCCGGGATGCCATGAATGCACTGGAAGAGGGCAGAGCCGACTATGCGGTGCTTCCCATTGAAAACTCCACGGCGGGCATTGTCAATGAAATTTATGACCTTTTAGTAGAATACGAAAACTACATTGTGGGCGAACAGATTATTAAGATAGAGCATTGCCTGATGGCATGCGAGGGAGCGACCAAGGACACCATCCGCACGGTGTATTCCCATCCCCAGTCCTTAATGCAGTGCGCACGCTACTTACAGCAGTATGACTGGCAGCAGATCAGCATGAAAAACAATGCGTTTGCGGCAAAAAAGGTAGCGGACGAAAAGGATATCACGGAGGCAGCCATTGCCGGAGAGCATGCGGCGGAGGCGTACGGTCTTAACATACTGGAAAAGAGCATCAACCAGTCGGAAACAAACTCTACGCGGTTTGTGATTTTATCCAACCGCAAGATTTACTGTAAGAATGCAAAGAAAGTGAGCATCTGCTTTGAACTGCCCCACAAGAGCGGTTCTTTGTACCATGCCCTTTCCCATGTGATTTTCAACAACTTAAACATGACCAAGATTGAAAGCCGTCCCATTGAGGACAGAAACTGGGAATACCGCTTCTTTGTGGATTTCGAGGGCAACCTTACGGACAGTGCCGTGATGAATGCGCTGCGGGGACTCAGAGAAGAAACCAGAAGCATGAAGATTCTGGGAAATTACTAAGAACAAGGCAGGATAAACATATGCGTGAACAGGAACTTATCGTATACAGGGAATTTGAGGACGGCGGGCTTTTGCATGACATGGCGTTTCTCATGACCCATTACAATGATGCTTACTATAATAAAGAGGATCTGGCGGCGCTTTTTTACGAGGACATCCATAAGCTGTTAGACCTTGCGGGGACTTACGGGTTCCACGGCAACCTCTGGCACTGTTATCTGACCAATTTACTGGTAAACAACGAAAACAGCTACAGCAAGGCGTGCGAAATCAGAGGAAAAGTGGAGGGCACCATAAATAAGGCGGTGCTGCATGATATCCTGATTTTCAAGGAACTCTACGATTTTGATTTTACACCGGTTACGGAGGCGTTAAATGTACCGGAATATGCCCTGCTTACGGACTACGAAGCCTCCAGCGAGGAGAGCAAGGTCTACAACAAGCGCATCTGCAGCCGGATCTGCGAGCTGGCGGAGAAGTTCTGCAACGACCATACCGCAGAGGAAATGAAGGATACCCTGACAGAATTTTATAAAGAATACGGTGTGGGAAAATTCGGTCTGCACAAGGCATTCCGTGTGGAGCATGACGAAAACGGCGTGCAGATTGTTCCCATTTTAAACATTGCCCATGTGAAGCTGTCCGACCTTGTGGGGTATGAGCTTGCCAAGGCAAAGTTAGTGGAAAACACGGAAGCGTTTGTAAACGGAAGAAAAGCCAACAACTGCCTTTTATACGGTGATGCGGGCACCGGCAAATCCACCAGCATCAAGGGCATTGTGAACGAATATTATGACCGCGGGCTTCGTATTATTGAGGTATACAAGCATCAGTTTCAGGATTTGAACGATGTGATTGCCCAGATTAAAAACCGGAATTATAAATTCATCATCTACATGGATGATCTGAGCTTTGAAGAATTTGAAATCGAATATAAATACCTGAAAGCCGTTATCGAGGGCGGATTGGAAAAGAAGCCGGACAATGTGCTGATTTACGCCACATCCAACCGCAGACATCTTGTGCGGGAGAAATTTACCGACAAAGAGGAGAGGGAGGACGATCTGCACCGGGGTGATACCGTGGCGGAAAAGCTGTCCTTATCTTCCCGTTTCGGCGTGACCATCTATTTCGGCGCACCGGACAAACGGCAGTTCCAGGAAATTGTCACCACACTGGCGGACAGATACGGCATTATAATGGAAGAAAACATGCTTTTGGCGGAAGCAAACAAGTGGGAGCTTTCCCACGGCGGTCTGTCGGGACGCACGGCGCAGCAGTTTATTGATTACCTTTTAGGAAAGGGGGAGGATGCATGAAAGTATTTGCAGCCATTGACGTAGGCTCATATGAGCTCTCCATGAAGATCTTTGAATTTACCGAAAAAAACGGCATGCGGGAGATTGACCATATCCGCCATAAGCTGGATCTTGGAAGCGAGACCTATTCCGCAGGAAAGCTGAGCACGGAAAAAGTGGATGAACTCTGCCGGGTACTGAAAGAATACAAGGATATTTTAACCGGCTATAAGGTGGATGCCTACAAAGCATACGGCACCAGCGCCATCAGGGAAATGGAGAACCGGGATATTGTCATCGAGCAGATTGCCCAGACCACCGGCATCCGGATTGAGGTGTTAAGTAACTCGGAACAGCGTTTCTTGAACTACAAATCCGTGGCAGCCAAGGGAGAAGCTTTTGACAGACTGCTTGACAAGGGCACCCTTTTTCTTGACATCGGCGGCGGCAGCATCCAGCTTTCTTTGTTTGACAAAGGGGTATTAAACACCACCCAGAACCTGAAGCTCGGCGTGCTCCGGCTGCGGGAGCGCCTGGGACATATCAATACCAGCCCTTCCCGTATGGAAGAGCTTATTGAGGAACTGGACGATGCCCAGTTGTCCGTCCTGTATAAGCTGTACTTAAAGGATAAAAATATTTCCAATATTATTTTGGTGGACGATTACCTGTCCCCGTGGCTGAAAAGCGGACTCTTCAGTACGGAGGCTCCCGGCTATGTATCGGCGGCGCAGTGCGGCACCTTTGTACAGAACCTGCGGGAAAGAAGTACGACGGAAATTGCCGCAAAATTAGGTATTACCGAAGAAAACGCGGGCCTTATGTTTATTTCCGCCATTCTGGTGAACCGTATTTTAACCATGACGGGCGCGGAACAGATATGGGTGCCGGGCGCTACATTGTGCGACGGTATTGCCTACGAATACGGACAGAAGCAGAAGCTTGTGGTAAACGGCCACGACTTTGAAAAGGATATTTTAGACTGCGCACTGCAGATAAGCAAGCGCTACATGGGAAGCCGGAAGCGTGCGGAAACGCTGGAAAGCCTTACTATGAACATTTTCGACAACACGAAAAAACTGCACGGTCTCGGCAAGCGGGAGCGTCTTTACCTGCAGCTTGCGGCACTCTTACATGACTGCGGAAAATACATCAGCATGATAAACGTCGGGGAGTGTTCCTACCAGATTATCATGGCGACGGAAATCATCGGACTTTCCCACAAGGAGAGAGAAATGGTTGCCTACATTGTCCGGTTTAACCACGATGACTTTTTATATTATGATGAACTGAGCAAGGATTCTTCCTTAGATATGCAGTCTTACCTGACGGTGGCAAAGCTGACCGCCATTCTTAGGATCGCCAACGGTCTGGACAGAAGCCACAAGCAGAAATTCAAGAACGTCAAGGTGGCGCTGAAAGACAGGGAGCTGGTGCTTACCGTGGATACCAAAGAGGACATCAGCTTAGAGAAGGGACTGTTTACGGACAGGGCGCTTTTCTTCAAGGAAGTGTTTAACGTGCAGCCCACCATAAAACAGAAACGCAGTTTGTAAAGAAAGGGAAATCCGTATGGGAGATAAGAAAAAAGAATTTAAAAATCCGGCTTATTATACCAACCGGGAATTGAGCTGGCTGTTGTTTGACCATAGAGTGCTTTCCGAAGCAAGGGACAAAAGTATTCCCCTGTTTGAAAGACTGAAATTTTTAAGCATTACCGCATCCAACCTGGATGAATTTTTCATGATTCGTGTGGCATCCTTAAAGGATATGGTGCATGCGGGTTATACTAAGAAGGACATTGCGGGAATGACGGCGGGGGAGCAGCTTGCCGCCCTCAATCCCAAAATTCATGAAATGGTAAACCTGCAGTATTCCACCTACAACCGTTCCCTGCTTCCGCTTTTGGAAACCAACGGCCTGCATGTGATAAAAAAGCATGAAATGTTAAACGAAAAGGAAGCGGCTTTTGTAGACTCCTATTTTGAACTGAACGTCTATCCGGTGCTGACCCCCATGGCGGTGGACTCCTCCCGGCCGGTCCCCC
>ERZ780003.685-NODE-685-length-9062-cov-4.59853_pt1 | contig 9062 bp, 9 predicted proteins | sample MGYA00511931_ERZ780003 | MGnify/ENA primary metagenome ERZ780003 (study PRJEB29588, sample SAMEA2162297) | human gut metagenome | biome: human gut; feature: human-associated habitat; material: faeces | place: Denmark | collected 2008/2010 ... | reverse complement strand
CACCCTGGGAGGTGCCGGCGGAGAGCGGTTCGATGATCTCGCCGGACAGCGTCTCCATAAAAGCCTCGTCATAGAGAATGTTATCTCCGGTAAATTTAAGGCTTAAAACATTATTCTCCACATAATCCAGAGTAAGCTCCGCGGGAGCGGGGGCAAACATTTTCTCGTTAAATTCGGAGAGCGGAACGATGACTAAGGGCGACAGAAACGTCAGCACGAAGATCACCGCTGTGGCAACGATCAGACGATTATAGGAAGCGGCATTTACTTTTTTACGAAGTACCAGCTTGTCAAAAGGAATGGTATTGACCGGTTGGTTACAGGTGGACAGGATATTCTGCAGAGCATTATTGGCAGTCGTCATGTCCAGTTCATATCGGTTCTTTTTATGAAAAAACATAATCTGTTATCCTTTCATTCTTTCTTTCAAATGATCCTGTCCGGAGGCAATATAGCGTTTGACGCTGCTGCGGCTGATCTCCATGGCTGCAGCGATCTCTTCGAGCTTCATGTCGTTATAGTAGCGCATGATCAGGACCTGCTTCTCATTGAAAGGAAGCTGCTCTAAGGCGTCCGCCAGCCGGGAATATTCATCCTTCTGCTGGTAGTGCAGTTCCGGATTGGTGTCCAGATGGGGGTCCTGGACGATATCCAGAATCTCCTGGCTCAAGACCTGGCAGTCGTTCTGTGGTCGGTTCTTCTGAGTCATGTCATAGCAGACGTGGAAGCAGATGCGGTTCAGCCAGGCGATAAAAACCGTGGGATCATTCAGTTTTCCAATGTTTTTCAGAGCCAGTATGTAGACCTCCTGCATAGCGTCCTGAGCGAGAAAGTCATCTCTCAGATAATGTCTGGTGTAGTTGTATACTTTATTATAGGTAAGAGCATACAATTCCGCGAAGGCATCCGAGTCGCTGTGCTGGGCACGGATCACAAGACCGGCAATGTAAGGAATGTTCATGTCTTTCATGCGTTCGTCTCACTGCTTGGTTAACGGGTTCCTTAAGCGTGGAGCTTATTGTATGTCTCTGTAAGCAGAGTGGAGAAATACTCTGCATGTGCTTCTTCATTTAAAATATATGCGTACTTGATCTGAATGGGCGCATTGCTGTGCTCTTCGTTATATTCTTTTAACTGCTGCGCCAGACTTTCGATAAAATAGTCCATGGTATCATGGGAACCGTGATTGACGATCATTAAGAATTCGTTACCGCCGTTACGTCCCACAACACCGAAGGCATCACCGACACTCTCTAAGATACCGGAGAAATCCTTCAACATCTGGTCGCCCACGACATGTCCCATGGTCTGATTGATCTCCTTTAAGTTGGTGATGGTGACCATATAGCAGGCTACATGCTCCAGAGATTCCGGAGAATCGTAGGTCTCAAAGACCACATCCAGTCCGTGTCTGTTGGGAATGCCGGTCAGATGATCCAGGAAAGCTGCACGGTTCAGCGCGTGGCTTTCTTCGGCAAAGGTGCGCAATTTATAAAAATCGTATAACAGCCATATCAGATTAAATAAAGCAAGGATCCAGGAAAGTGTGCATAGAATAAACAGGGTCCGGTCTTCGAAAAGCTTCGTGCCCAACGCCGGGTTCAGGGTCAGCACCAGAACATACGTAGCTTCCAATAGAAGCAGAAGGACTAACTGCACGGTTTTGGTGTTACGGAAGGTTTTTACGAATTTCTTTTTCTGTATCATAGGGTCGCTCCTTTAAAAGCCTGTGTCATGATTTTCTTTGGATGTATTATAGCATATTGTCTGTCAGAAAAAAAGATAACGATGCCGGCGTTCACTAATTTGAATTTAAAAACTTAGATTTTTTGAAACTTTTTTTAAAATTAAATAAAAAAATTTGACCCTTTTTTTTGAGATGAACCGTCTTAATAATTAGAAAGACACAAAAGGAGCGGTTTTACCGGCAACTCCGGAAGAAAGGAGCAGAAGGGGACGATGGAAGAACGAAGGAGGATCGACCGTGTTGGCTATCAGGCTAAGAGCGTTATCGTAGTATGTGATTCGGGAGAGAGCATTTTTGTCGAAACATGCAATGTCAGCCCACTGGGCATAGCTTTTACGATGCCGGCCGGATCTCCTGACCTTAAGGGGAAAGACATCATAATCGTAGCGGATACGATGATCATGTATGCAGATGTCACCAGACAGGAGGAGCAAGAAGACGGAGGATTTAAAGTAGCTATTTCGGCAAAGAAGTTCACGCCGGAGGTACTGCAGTATTTATTTGAACATATTGTTGAAAAATAGAATGGAGAGGAAAAATCATATGAGAAAAAACAGTAAGAACGAAAAAGTGATTCGTGCTATGGCGATCGGCATTTCCGCAATGTTGATGGCATCTTCCCCGCTGACTGCACTGGCAGCAGAGGGAGAGGGCACCACGCCTGAAGGCAATGAGGATAAGAACATTACCGTGACACCGGAAGCCGGTATTGCTGACCAGGCACAGGCAGCTGCAAAAGAGGCTGACAAGGCAGTAGAAACGGCAGAAAAGAGTGCTACTGATGTGAAGTCGGAAGTGGCTGACCAGGTAGTGGCAGGGGAAGCTAAGGATACGCAGGGCAAGGATCTGTCTCAGGCTGTTCTGGATGCCAATGTCAAAGTAGAGGATAAGACCGTGGAGGGCGGTTCTTCTCTGAAGGACGCAGAGTCTGCTGTGGAGAGTGCAGATACCAAACTTGGCGTTGCAGAAGCAAATGATAAGCTTTCCGACGCAGAACTGAATAAGGCAACTGATGCAGCGGCAAATGCAGGACAGACTGCGGCAGAAGCAAAGGATGCCATGCAGGCTGCCCAGAATAAGGTAAATGGACAGATCGAGAATATCAAGGATGCTGCTTCTATCACCGATGCCAATGCGGCATATGAAGAAGTAAAGACTACCGTAGATCAGGCACAGGCTGATTTCGATGCAAAGCTTGGGGAGTACAATACCGCCAAGACAGCTTATGAAGAGGCAGCACAGAAGGTGGCAGCTTATGAAAAGGCTTATGAGGAGGCTGTAAACAGTGCAGATGCTAACGCTGCGGCAGCAGCAGCTGAACTGGAAGCAGCGAAGACAAATGCAGAAGCACTGGCAAAGGCTCTGGAGGCTGCAAAGGGTGCAGTGGATACCTCTGCGGCAGGTGCTCTGGATATTGCAGATAAGGAAGCCCTGACTCAGGGCGACAATGGACTGAACTGGAAAAATGAGGATCAGCTTTTCATTTCCATTATGCAGAACTACTATCTGCCCGAGGTACAGAAGATCACTGCCGATGATATTAAGGTTGTCCGCAGACAGGGTGAAGACAATAATACCAAGAATTATTTTGAAGTAACCTATACCGATGAGAATGGTAATAAGCAGACAAAGTATTACAACTATGTGATGGATGACAAACAGACTTCCAAGGACAATATCGTGATCTTTGAGAAGCGAATTGAGGAAGTAAACTGGAAGACGGCGCAGGAGACCAATCCGGATCAGTATGTGAAGGGAAACGGGGATACTATCACCGTTTCCGAAGTGGAAAAAGGTCTGAAAGACGGAACTATTATTGCAGTAGATGGAAAGAAAGTGATCAAGAACGACGGAACCGAGAGTATCATTATTTCTGACAATAACCAGAAGACCGAAAACGGCGAGGTTGATACTGATGTAAATGAGGCTACCGAGAAGGAATCCTGGAAACTGGATGAGAACGGCAACCTGATCAAAACCGTGACCGCTGATGTGACCACCATCACCTATACCGATGCAAAATTCACTTCTACCGAACAGTATCAGACAGAGGCAGAGAGAGATGCTGCAGCTGCTGCAAAGGAAAAGGATTTGAAGGACGCTGCCGGCAAGGATGTAACCGTTACAGGAACAGAAAAAACGGATTATACTTATACCGGTAACGGAACCTACATTCCTACCTTTACGAAGACTGTGGATGTGAAGAAAACTGTTCGTTCTTGGGACAGCGCGAGTGAAGTTCAAAACGATGTTAAGGATGACAAAATAAACGATATTAAAGATCAGATTAAAAAAGAAACGGATTGTGATGAATTATATTTAATAAGTGAAAGCAGTACGTTAACGACCAATAAGACCGAGGATAACGTATTACTTAAAGATAAATATGAGGTATCCGGCACCGTATCCGCAACCTACGCAAAGGTCACTAAGAAGACAGTAGACCAGAGTACCTTCGGCTCCCTCTGGAATGACATCAAGGCTCTGTTTGGTAATGGAGAAACTACGAACAAGAAACTGGAAGATGCAGCCAGAAAGGCAGTCGAGGCAGATGGCGGTATTTTCGTCAGCGCTAACTGGGATGACTGGAAGCTTGGCAAGGCAACCATCCGCTATGTAGCAGGTGTCAGTGTCAAGACCGATGAGAAGACCACCGCAGCGGAGGCACAGAATGCGGTACAGGATGCAGCACTGGCACAGGCAAAAGCAAGCGGCGCAACCGGTGTGTACAATGTGAAGACCACAGATACCGATACCATTGCGCATACCAGCTATTCCTATGAGATTGATTATCTGGAGAAAACCGGAGAGACCACAACCAATACTGCTGTCAGAACTGAGACTTATGCAAATGCAGAGGTGCTGACTGGTCAGATCATCCAGAACCTGAACTATATTCAGGGCAACATTAAGCTCACCCAAAAGGATGAAGCCTATCGTAAATTCGTAGATGATGCCAAGGCACTGACTGAAAAGTATCAGAAGCTGTTACAGGATGCAAAGGCAGCACAGGGTGAGGTGGAAGCAGCACAGGGCAAGGTAGATGTGCTGAAGGCAGAGATCGAAGCTCTGAAGAGTAACAGAACCAGTAACCTTGGAGCTCTGAAGGAACTGGAAGGAAAGCTGGCCGTGGCTGAACAGAACAAAAAGGATGCAGAAGATACTCTGAAGGAGATTCTGGACAGCCTGGATAAGGCAGGCGGAGAGCTGGATAAGGTGATCGAGCGTCTGACTCCCGCACCCACACCGGCAGCTCCTGCGGGCGGCGATAGCGCAGGCGGCAGCAGCGATACCGGAGAAACTGTTGTTAACCCGATTGTTCTGGCACCCGCACCGGTGGCACAGGCAACAGTAGTGACCCAGAATCAGGCAGCGGCACAGGGCGTGACGCAGATTGCTGATGAAGCAGCACCTCTTGCAGCCAATGTTGAGGAAGACACCCAGAAAACAGCAGAGGAAGCACCTAAGGCAGAAGAAGCAGTGAATATTGCAGACGAGGCTGTTCCCCTGGCAGATGTGGCTGTGGAAAGCGAACATGCAAAGATGTCCTGGTGGTGGTGGCTGATCATTCTGATCCTCGGTGCAACCGGATATGAAATGTACAAGAAGCACAATGAGAAGAAGCTGAAGGCTCAGGCAGAAAATGCAGGAGATATCGAAGAATAAAAGATAACAAAAACGACATCCATCGGGATTTCCCCGGTGGATGTCGTTTTTTAGACCTTGGAAAGCGGATTACTCGAAGAGCTCTTCGACTTTTTCCAGATCACCGTCTCCGGTCAGCAGAAGAGTCACTGTGGTCTGGGCACTGCTGATATCGGTTGTCCCCTCAACGCATAATTCACCGTCAGTATTGTAGAGAGCCCATTGGAACTCATTGACAGAGGAGGGCCAGTCTGCTTCCATAGAGATCGATTCCTGATCCGACAGGGAATCCAGATTTACCTGTTCCCCGGTCACGGGATCAATGACCGCAACCATACCGACTTCGATGCCACACATATTGACTACCGACAGGGTGAGTGCCCTGGTATCCTCCGAAGTGGATTCTATGGCAGACGTATCGGAATCCGGGGAAACATCGGCGGGCAGGGCTGTAACAGTTTCAGACGGGGAGGTGGAAGCAGTCGTGGCGGAGGATGTATCATCTCCGGCAGAATTCTGACTGCATCCTCCGAATAACAGACAACAGGACAATATACTTACAGTAAACAGATGTTGTATGAAGCTTTTTTGCATAACAGTCTCCTTTGTGTGAAAATCTATATCACTATTATAGCGAATTTCCCATAATAAGTAAATTTTCGCGATGAAAATTTCCGGAAGCAGACCGGTAGGAATTCCTGAAAAAAATATCGAAAAATGTGAGCCGTTTTTCATGGATAAGTAGTCTTTATAGATAGAGACTAAGAAATAACGGAGGCGGTCGAGATGAGCGGCATGTTATATTCCATACCTGTGATTTTGACAGGTTATCGAATCGTACAAATTGAAGATGAAGCGACACCGCTTGCACAGTCAGTAAAGAGTGGATATTACGGTGACACAATAGCCGGAATGTTGGGCATTGGTGTTTTATTACTCTTGGTGATTTATTTTATATTATGCAGAAAATACCAGAAAAGAATCATAGAATTGCAGGAAAATGCACATCCCGGCTGGAACTGGTGGAAGCTTAGAAAGCAGGCAACCGAACTGGAGGATAAAAAGGCAGAAGGAATTGTCGAGGATATCCGGCGGGCAGCGCAAAGCTATATGACTGTTTAAATTGAAACAAATGAAATAGAACTGAAATAGAACTGATATAAAAAGGTCCGGGGAGCGTTCCCTGGATTTTTTTGCGATACAATACAAAAATGAAGTATTTCGTTGCTGATGTCTGACGGTAATGTTATAATTATGTATGTGGTGGTTCCGGAGACCGGTGCCATAAGCATTAAGAAAGAAAAGGAAGGCATTCTATGAAAGTATTGGTAACAGGCGTAAAGGGTCAGTTGGGATATGATGTGGTAAATGAACTTACAAAGCGCGGCATTGAGGCGGTCGGTGTGGATATTCAGGACATGGATATCACGGATGCTGCCAGTGTGGAAAAAGTGATCGGTGAGGTAGCACCGGATGCTGTGATCCACTGTGCAGCCTATACTGCAGTGGATGCAGCGGAAGACAACGTGGAGCTCTGCCGCAGGGTCAACGCGGACGGCACACAGAATATTGCCAATGTCTGCAAAAAGTTAGACTGCAAGATGATCTATATCAGCACGGACTATGTATTTGACGGCGAAGGTACCAGAGCCTGGGAGCCCGACGATGAGCGCCATCCTCTGAACGTATACGGACAGACCAAATACGAGGGCGAGCTGGCAGTGCAGAATACACTGGAGAAGTATTTTATCGTAAGAATCTCCTGGGTATTCGGTGTGAACGGTAAGAATTTCATCAAGACCATGCTGAATCTGGGTAAGACCCATGATCATCTCACGGTGGTGAATGACCAGTTTGGTTCGCCTACTTATACTTATGATCTGGCAAGGCTTCTGGTGGACATGGTGCTGACCGACAAATACGGCATTTATCATGCGACCAATGAAGGTATCTGTAACTGGTATGAATTTGCCTGCGAAATCTTCCGCAAGGCAGGCATGAACGTGGATGTGGCTCCCGTACCGGCGTCCGAGTATCCCACGAAGGCGAAGAGACCGGAGAACAGCCGCATGAGCAAGGAAAAGCTCACAGAGAACGGTTTTGAGAGACTTCCTTCCTGGCAGGATGCGCTGGAACGATATCTGCCACAGATACAGTAGCGGTTCCTTATATAAGCAGCCCCTGTATAGGGGGAAATTTATGGGAAATACTTCATGGAGCGGTATCGGAAACGGTACTGCTCCTCTTTTGGTTATAATAATATGAAAAAGTCGTGAAAAACCCTGTAAATTTCACCAAAAACCAGTTGACAACGGAAGTTGGAACAAGTATACTATTAAAGCGTGCCAGAAAAGGTGCGTCTATTATACTATTAAGAAAGAGGTGAAACAGAATGCCAACATTTAACCAGTTAGTAAGAAAAGGACGTCAGACAACTGAAAAGAAGTCCACAGCACCTGCTCTCCAGAAAGGATTCAACTCCTTACACAAGAAAGCAATCAATACTTCTTCTCCTCAGAAGAGAGGCGTATGTACCGCTGTTAAGACTGCTACCCCTAAGAAGCCTAACTCTGCACTTAGAAAAATCGCCAGAGTACGTCTTTCCAACGGAATCGAAGTTACCAGCTACATTCCCGGTGAAGGTCACAATCTGCAGGAGCACAGCGTTGTTTTGATCCGTGGTGGTCGTGTTAAGGACCTGCCCGGTACCAGATACCACATCATCCGTGGTACCCTTGATACCGCCGGTGTCGCTAACAGAAAACAGGCTCGTTCCAAGTACGGCGCTAAGAGACCTAAGGATGCTAAGAAATAAGTAGTATCCGGGGCGTTTTGAACGTCGGACCGAGAGTTCGATGAAAATCCGCAAGGATTTTTGGAGACGATGCGGACATCGTCTTTGTACCACAAAAACGAAACTAAGAAAAGTGTTGGAATTCTGTGATACAGATATAACAGCGCGAACACTTGGGGAAACACATGTGAGTACCTATGATCTAACGTAAACAATTTGTTAAGGAGGGAAGAACCGTGCCACGTAAAGGACATATTCAGAAAAGAGATGTATTAGCAGATCCTTTATACAACAACAAAGTGGTTACCAAGCTTGTCAACAACATCATGTTAGATGGCAAGAAGGGTGTAGCCCAGAAGATCGTATACGGAGCATTTGCTAAGGTTGAAGAGAAGAGCGGAAAGCCTGCTCTGGAAGTATTCGAAGAGGCTATGAACAACATCATGCCTGTTCTGGAAGTAAAAGCAAGACGTATCGGTGGTGCTACCTATCAGGTACCTATCGAAGTTAGACCTGAGAGACGTCAGGCTCTGGGCCTTCGTTGGTTGACCATGTTCTCTCGTAAGAGAAGTGAGAAGACCATGGAAGACAGACTTGCTAACGAAATTCTTGACGCAGCCAACAATACCGGATCTGCAGTTAAGAGAAAAGAAGACATGCACAAGATGGCAGAGGCAAACAAGGCTTTTGCTCATTACAGATTCTAGTAGGAGGGAAAAAACTTGGCTGGAAGAGAATATCCGTTAGAGAGAACCAGAAATATCGGAATTATGGCTCATATCGATGCTGGTAAGACAACATTAACAGAGCGTATTCTGTATTATACTGGTGTTAACTATAAAATCGGTGATACTCATGAAGGTACTGCTACCATGG
>ERZ780003.676-NODE-676-length-9177-cov-7.66827_pt1 | contig 9177 bp, 8 predicted proteins | sample MGYA00511931_ERZ780003 | MGnify/ENA primary metagenome ERZ780003 (study PRJEB29588, sample SAMEA2162297) | human gut metagenome | biome: human gut; feature: human-associated habitat; material: faeces | place: Denmark | collected 2008/2010 ... | reverse complement strand
AAGTATGGGAACATTCGACGGGCCGGGTCTCCGGCTCGTCGTTTTCCTGCAAGGCTGTCCGTTCCGTTGTCTGTATTGTGCCAACCCGGATACAATAGATGCAAAAGGGGGGACACCTACCCCACCGGAAGAAATTCTGCAAATGGCTATCAGCCAGAAAGTATTTTTCGGAAAAAAGGGTGGCATCACATTCTCGGGTGGTGAGCCTACATTACAGGCCGAAGCGCTTATACCTCTGTTCAAAGATTTGAAAGCAAACGGCATTCACATCTGCCTGGATACCAATGGCGGCATCTGGAATGAAAAAGTTGAAGAACTAGTGAGTCTGACGGATTTAGTGCTGCTGGATCTCAAAGAATTCAATCCCGAACGCCATAAGAAGCTGACCGGATGCAGCAATACAAAAACTTTACATACGGCAGCTTGGTTGGAGGAACAGAACCGACCTTTCTGGCTACGCTATGTATTAGTACCGGGATATAGTGATTTTGAGGAAGACATTCGCAGTTTAGGCGAACATCTCGGCCAATATAAAAGTATACAGCGGGTAGAAATTCTTCCTTATCATCGTCTGGGCGTGCATAAGTACGAAGCTATGGGATGGGATTACCAATTGAAAGAAGTAAAAGAAAATACTCCCGAACAACTGGAACGTGCAAAAAAGTTATTCAAGGAATACTTTGAAACGGTTATAGTAAACTAAGAAATAAGAATAAAAGGGACGGGTGATAACAAAAAATGTAATACTGCATTACATATATTGTTATCACCCGTTACATATATAGTCATTTCCTTTTGAAGGAAACGGTTATGTACTGATTAGTAAGTCAGACGGATACCTGCCTGCAACGTAAAGTTCGTCGGGTTCTCCTTTCGTATAGTCTCTATCGGAGAGCCATCGTCAAAGAAATAGGAAACACCGGGCTCTACATATATTCCCACTCTATTACTAATATTATATTGAGCACCTACCGCACCCATTACAGATAATTGCACGGGGTTCACCGTTTCCTTTTCGCTTCCTACCTTACCATAGACACACTTCTCTATTGCACCACCAGCAGATACATACACTGTGAAACGTTTGTCATTAACGAAACTCCAGTTCGCACGCACCGGAATACCGATATAGTGCAGTTTCTGATCTGTTTTTTCCGAACTATTTTCATAAGTTATTTCAGACGACAGCATCGTATAAGCCACACCGGTTTCCACAGAAAAGTTTTTCGGCAATGCTTTTCGTACCGATAAGCCGAAACTAAGAGGTTGCTTATGCTTGATATTTTTAACCTGACGGGTATTTTTCCGCAGATAAGGTACTCCACCTTCAAATACCAGTTCCTGTCCTTCAGGAATATCCAGAATACCACTGGAAACATTCGGTAAATCCAGTTTATCACTAAACATAGGAGTTGAATTCGGACTTGACTGCATGCCACCATTTGCATTATCCAGCGTCGCAAGTGCTCCTGTATTTCCTACAGACATGCCAACCGCCCAACCTTTATTTCCAGTAGATGATTTCTTTTCAGTAGGCAAATGGAGTTTATCTCTGCCGGAAGGACGATATACTTCGCGTTCTTTCTTTTCCGGAATCGAAGATGAAGTTTCCGTTTCCTTTGCCTGTTCCGTTTTTCCCGTTTCTTCTGTCACATTTGAATTCAAATCTGAATTCACTATTTCTTCTTGCCGGTTCACGTTTACTTCCTGAACATTGCTTTCCGTTTCCAAATGCTGCGCTACAAGAGTTTGATGACGAGAATCCCCTTGTTCAATTACTCGCCGGATAACAGGTTCCGGCTGTTCTCCTTGAGTATCCGGCTTTGTCTGTTCCGGCAATACATCAGGTATCGTTGCCAGAGCCGGTTCAGCCGCACGACGCACCTCGTCCACTACCGGACTTTGCAGCAACCACAAGCTAACAGACGATACAGCCACCAGCACAACTGCCGCAGCCGTCATCGCCCAACGACGGAACATGATCTGTTTCTTCTTCCCTACAGACATGGGTGCGGAGGCAGGCAATACCTTCTCCAACCGTTCCCAGCCGGTATCAGGCAACGGTTCGGAATAATCATCCAGCCGCTCCTTTATCTTTTTCAACCATAATTCATCATCTTTCATCATACGTCCTTTCCTTCATTAAGCATTGTTCTTCATCCACTCCCGCACTTTTGTAGCCAAAGTAGCTTTAGCACGTGTCAGCTGCGAAGCCGATGACTTCTCATTAATACCCAGCATCTGGGCAATTTCCTTATGAGACTTTTCTTCAAATATATATAAGTTGAATACGGTGCGATAACCGGCAGGTAATTCACTGATAAACTGCATCAGCACCTTCTGAGGAATAGTTTCCACTGTCGAAGCATCGGGTTCCTCGTACGTTTCGGGTACGTTGTCCAGCCCCTCCGACTGGTTTATTACATCATTCTTGCGCAAGTATTGCAGCGCCGTATTCACCATAACACGCTCCATCCACGCCCGCAAGGATCCATCACCTCGCCAAGTGAATTTATCAAAAGAATCGAAGAGCTTCAGGAAACCATCGTGCATGAGGTCTTCTGCTGTATCACGGTCACCCGCATAACGAAGACACACGCTGAGCATCCGCCCTGCATAGCGCTCGTACAGCTCCTTCCTGGCAAGGTTGTCGCCTTGCCTGCACCGTCCTGCCAGTTCCTGTTCTTCCATTCTTTCCTTTGACACGTGTTTACCTTATAAATGCGGCAAAGATAGAAATACTGCACGTAGCGAACAAGAAATTAACTCTTTTGTTTCTTTAACAGTCCTTTATGCAGTATTTACCCTCCCATTGCATTTTTTGAATACATGTAGAAAATAAGATTAACACCCAAAAAACAACAATTGATGAAGAAGCTGAGATTTTATTCGGTAGTATTTACATTTGCACTTTTAATAATACCGATGTTACAGTCTTGTCTGAATGATGATGACGAAAATCGTGGTACTCGTTTCACAATCGGTACTATAGAAGTTATAGGAGAAAAGGAATACTTTTTTAATCTGGATGACGGTGATAAGATGTATCCCAGCGATACTACTTACATCCATAACTACACTGTGGAAAACAACCAACGTGTATTTATTCATTTCCTTCCATTGGAAGAAGATATCCCGGGCTATGACTATAATGTGAAACTTATCCAACTTGAGAACATACTGACAAAAGATATTATTCCACTTACCGAGGAAACGGCTGACAGCATCGGTAATGACCGTATCAATGCTACCTCATTATGGATTACGGGAAATTATCTGAACATAGAACACCAGTTCTTCCACAGCAATAATCCAGATAAGAAGCACATGCTGAACCTGGTCATAAATGAAACAGCCGAGACACCTGATCCGGAAGACGAGTATTTCACTTTGGAATTCCGGCACAATGCCTATAACGATGAACAACGTACGCCGGGTTGGGGAATCGTATCATTCAGACTGGATAAAATAGCCAAGCAATTGACAGGAAAGAAAGGATTAAAAATAATCGTCAATACGATTTATGACGGAAAACAAACCTATACGATAGATCTGAAAAAATAGTAAAATAGGATTAAACAATAAGAGACCAACCTAAACTGACCGATTGAAAACGGAGAGGGTGCATTCCTACAGTGAATACACCCTCTTTTACTTTAAAAAAGCCTTATTTAAAAGACCTTGAAATCTCTTATAACTGTACAAGGATACGGAATACTTTTCCAGGATTAGCCGCCCACTCCGTCATAGCTTCCAATGCATCTTCAGGTACTGCTACCTTCGTTATTAATTCTTCTACCGGGCAAGTTCCTGCCTTCATATAGTTGATGACCGCACGAAAGTCGGCCGGCAATGCATTTCTGGAACCACGTATATCCAATTCTTTCTGGACAAAATACTTCGTCTGGAAAGCGACTTCACTTTTCGCATAACCAATGCAAACGACACGCCCTGAAAAAGCAACTTCATCCACAGCCATTACATAAGTCACAGGACTACCGACAGCTTCAATCACAACATCAGCTCCAAAACCTTCCGTAATCTCTTGAATCCGGCTATGCACATCTTCCGTTTTAGAATTAACCGTATGAGACGCTCCCATTCTCCGAGCCAGCTCCAACTTCTCATCATCCAAGTCCACAGCAATAACAATGGCACCTCTAAGAGCGGCACGAACAATAGCACCTATACCAATCATACCGCAACCGATGACCATCACATATTCATTGTCAATCACCTGACCGCGCGAAACGGCATGAAATCCCACACTCATCGGCTCAATCAAGGCACAATCACGCGGAGAAATATCACCTGCCGGAATAATTTTAGTCCAGGGCAATACAGCATACTCACACATCACGCCATTCCGCTGCACTCCCAATGTTTCATTATGTTCGCAGGCATTGACACGACCATTGCGGCACGAGGCACATTTACCACAATTAGTATATGGATTCAGAGTCACATTCATTCCTTTTTCAAAGCCTACCGGAACATCCGGACCTATTTCTTCAATTACCGCACCTACTTCATGCCCTGGCACTACAGGCAATTTTACCATCGGATTACGCCCCAGGAAGGTGTTCAAATCGGAACCGCAGAAACCCACATATTTAATTCTCACTAACACCTCACCGGCACCAACCACCGGTTTTTCAAGTTCAACCACCTTCATTTCAGAGGGGTTGACTATTTGAACTGCTTTCATTTTATATATTTGAAATTAATTGTTTAATCAATAACCTTATAACCTTTCCAGCCATAGTAGGCACAGAATATAAAGCAAATCATCGGTACACAGTAAGCTGCATAATAAATGTGCTCATTGGCGTGCATGAAATAAGCCGTCAGCTGAGGGAGACAGGCATTACCGACAATAGCCATCACGAGAAAAGCCGAACCACTTTTTGTCTGGTCACCCAATCCCTTCAGAGCCAGAGAGAACTGGGTAGGATACATAATAGACATGAAAAAAGAGATAGCCAGCATAGCATATAATCCTACCATACCTCCCCAAATCATTACCACTCCGCACAAAAGAATATTCATTAAGGAATAAACCAACAACATATCCTGCGGACGGAATTTCACCATCAGTCCTGTACCAATCCAGCGCCCTACAAGGAAAGCAAGCATATAAAGTCCGAAGAAAGTTGTTGCGGTTTCTTCCGGAAGTCCTGCATAAGAACAGCAATAGACAAGGAATAAACTGTTGATCGCTGTCTGCCCGCCATTATAAAAGAACTGCGCAATTACCCCCCAACGCAAGTGTGAATGTTTCAGTACACCAAAGTCAATCAACTTTTCTTTCTTTGAACCGGAAGAAGGAGTCTTACTTTCATCTCCTATCTGCGGCAATTTGGAAAATATGAACACCACTGCTATAATCACCAACAGCAAGGCCAGCATCAGATAAGGGAACTTCATTGCATCCGTCTCTACTTGTATATAAGCCTGCCAGCCACCCGGATAATCTACGGGTAAAGTATCACGTGTATAATGCGTGCCACTCAGAATCAGTTTACTCAGAAACATAGCAGAGATAAAGGCGCCGAGTCCGTTGAAAGATTGTGCCAGATTCAACCGTCGCGGTGCTGTTTCGGGCGCCCCCAAAACGGTAACATACGGATTAGCAGCAGTCTCCAGGAAACACATACCGGTAGCTATGATAAAGAAAATGCAGAGATAGGCCCAATAGGCTTTCAACATGGCAGCCGGGAAAAAGAGCAAACCACCCAATGCCGCCAACAATAAACCGAAAATAATGCCTGCTTTGTAGCTATAACGCTTCATAAACATAGCTATCGGAATCGGGAAAATGAAGTAAGCAAGCCAATAGGCAGTTTCGGTAAATGACGCCTCAAAGGTGTTCAGTTCACAGGTTTTCACCACCTGCCGTATCATTGTCGGGAGCAGATTGCTGCTAATTGCCCAAAGGAAAAAAAGGCAGAAGACCAGCGCCAAAGGTATCATATAAGTATTTTTTTTCATGGTATTATTATCTTCTTATTCAGACATGTTTTTGATATATGGCAATACAGGAAGATCAGTAAATCCATAGAATTTCCGGGCATTTTCTCCAAGGAACAGCCTTTTTTCATCTTCTTGCAAATCGGGTGATTTCACTATAAAATCATACGACATTTTGTAAGTGATTGCGGTAATAGTACGCGGATAATCCGATCCCCACATCAGTTTCTTCATCCCGACCAGTTCGGCAGCTTTCCGTATAGCTTTTACTGCTCCCTTAAAAGGATAGAACTCATCATTGAAAAGCCAGGTTATTCCTCCTGATTCAATCATCACATTGGGATGAAGAGCCAGCCGTATCTGTTCTTCCCAATCCGGACGTGTCACCATTCCGAAATGCCCGATAGCAATTCTCAAACGGGGACACTCCTGAATGACCTCCTGCATCTCGGGAACTTGCGTTGCTCCGTCCGCCAAGTCTATGGAAAGCATCACATCCCGCTCTTCCATATATCGGAACATCTGCATCATTTCCTCACTATTCAGCATCACCCGTCCCTCTGTAAGCAACAGGCGTTGAGCCGGAATTTTAATAGCTTTGAAACCTCTTGCAATGAGTTCTTTTGCCTGTGCCAGAAACCCGGGCTTACGGAACTCACACATTCCGCAAACAAAGAAGCGATCAGGATAACGAGAAATAACTTCTGCCAGATATTCATTCTGAATACCATCAATAAATTCCTGTGTAATAACAGCAGCAGCCACTTGCGCATAGTCCATGTTCGACAGGAAAACTTCTGCACTATTCACCCCGTCCATCATAAAGGGAGGAACCATTTGGCGGATTTCTCCCATAAACAACGAACGTCCATTATCCAGTGTACGAATGGGAAATCCATCCACCACCGTATCTTGCCGCAACCATAGATGGGCATGGGCATCAATTATTGTATAGTCCATATAGACAGCTATATTTTAAGAATTAGCCCAACTTACGCGTTGCTGTTCCCCAATAATTTCCTGTACTTCATGCACCAGAGCCCAGTCAATCGGCTCTTCAATAAAAGAGACATTCTTTTTCACATTCAGCGGATTGGCTGTACTGAACAATGTAGTCGCAATCCGAGGATTACTAACAGAGAACTGCATAGCTAATTTCTCAATAGGATAATTCTTTGCTTTACAGTATTCCATTGCTTTGCGACAAGCATCCACCAAAGGTTCTGGAGCTGGATGCCATGCAGGAACGCCCCGTTCACTCAACAATCCCATGGATAGCGGAGAGGCATTTATCACGCCTATTCCTTTCGATTCAAAATAATCAAGAAAATCCGCTAGCTTGTCATCGCACAGGCAATAATGGCAGAAATTGAGTATAGATTCTACCGTACCACTGGGTGAGTGATCAATTACCCATTTCAGATTTTCAAGTTGCAAGTCAGTGATTCCGACATGTCCGACAACTCCTTTTTCACGCAATTCTACCAATGCCGGCAATGTCTCATTAACAACCTGGTTCAGATCAGCAAACTCAATATCGTGTACATTAATCAAATCGATAAAGTCGATATTCAGACGTTCCATGCTCTCATATACACTTTCTACCGCACGTTTTGCAGAGTAATCCCAGGTATTGACACCATCTTTTCCATAACGTCCCACTTTGGTAGAAAGATAATACCGGTCACGTGGAATGTCTTTCAAGGCCTTTCCTAAAACAGTCTCTGCTTTATAATGCCCATAATAAGGGGAAACATCTATAAAATTCATGCCTGATTCGACAGCAGTAAACACAGCCTCAATTCCTTCTTTCTCTTTAACATCATGGAAAACCCCTCCTAAAGAAGATGCTCCAAAACTGAGAGATGATACTTTCATCCCTGTCTTTCCGATTTCATGGTATTGCATAACTAATTAAATTTAAAAGTTTTTAGATGCGACAAAAATAGGGTAAGAATAATTTCAGGACAGCATATAAGAAGCGAAAACAATACGTAATGGTTTACGTAAAAAAAACATCCTTCCATACCCTCTTTTATCGGGGAATGTGTTTTCTTTGTAAATGAATCTAATATAGCTGACTTAAGAAATGGAATACCGGAAACATACTTCATTAAAAGATCTCGCCCAAGCATTAGGCGTATCCATTCCCACTGTATCCAGGGCACTAAAAGACAGCCCTGAAATTAGCAGTGAGCTTTGCGCTAAAGCCAAGAAGCTGGCAAAAGAAATGAATTACCGTCCCAATCCTTTTGCCATGAGCCTGCGAAAGAATACCCCGCGTATCATTGGAGTTGTTGTACCGGATATCGTTACCCATTTCTTCGCATCCATCCTGAACGGGATAGAGAATATGGCAGTGGACAACGGATACTTTATCATCATCACCACTTCACACGAATCCTACGAATATGAAAAAAGGAATATTGAGAATTTAGTCAATATGCGGGTAGAGGGTATCATTGCCTGTCTGTCCCAAGAAACTACAGATTATACTCATCTTGCTGCCCTGAAGGATATTAATATGCCACTCATCCTCTTCGACCGTGTTTGCCTAACCGACCAGTTTTCTTCGGTAGTAGCAGATGGAGTGCAATCGGCACAAATGGCTACCCAACATTTATTGGATACCGGTAGTAAACGAGTGGCTTTCATAGGAGGAGCTAACCATTTGGATATTGTGACAAGAAGAAAACACGGTTACCTGGAAGCTCTCCGTGACAATCATATTCCCATTGAAAAAGAACTGGTAATCTGTCGGAAAATAGATTATGAAGAGGGCAAAATAGCAACGGAAGCTTTGTTATCCCTTCCTCAACCTCCCGATGCCATTCTTGCCATGAATGACACATTAGCCTTTGCCGCCATAGAAGTTATTAAGGGTCACGGCCTTCGCATTCCGGAAGATATAGCTATCATCGGTTATACAGACGAACAACATGCCAACTATGTAGAGCCGAAACTATCGGCAGTATCACATCAGACCTATAAAATGGGAGAAACGGCTTGTCGTTTATTAATAGACCAAATCAAAGGGGATAGAACAGTCAGACAAGTAATCATTCCGACAAATCTGCAAATCAGGGAAAGTAGTAGAAAGAAATAATAAAAACAGTTTATCAACCTGCGGAGAGACGGGGATTCGAACCCCGGATACCCTTTAGGGGTATACACGCTTTCCAGGCGTGCCTCTTCAACCACTCGAGC
>ERZ780003.636-NODE-636-length-9733-cov-4.16522_pt1 | contig 9733 bp, 7 predicted proteins | sample MGYA00511931_ERZ780003 | MGnify/ENA primary metagenome ERZ780003 (study PRJEB29588, sample SAMEA2162297) | human gut metagenome | biome: human gut; feature: human-associated habitat; material: faeces | place: Denmark | collected 2008/2010 ... | reverse complement strand
TCTCCAGGTAGTAGATACCCAGTCTCTCACCACATCTTGCGATGTGCTTGGTCTCTACGTTGTACTTTCTCAGAGCTGCTACTGCACACTCACCGATCTCGTTGTCAGGAACTGCAGTAACGAACTCAGCGTCATGACCGTAGTTAGCCAGAGATACTGCTACGTTAGCTTCACCGCCGCCGTAGTTTACATCGAACTCGTCTGCCTGGATAAATTTCTCGTTGTTGGGGGTGGACAGTCTCAGCATGATCTCACCCATGGTAATTACTTTTGCCATTTTGGTATATTCCTTTCTCACATATAATTAACTTTGTTTTAAACACCTTCGCAATCTTAATCCCATCCAAAAACAGGATTCGCCGACTGCGTGTTTTAGTCACGGACTCTAACCGACCGTCGGTACTTAGATGCTGTATTTTAGCATCTTACGTACCGCTACGGGAGGGCCGAAGCGGAAGCGGGTCCGTGACTGAAATATGCAGTCGACGGATCCGTCCGGATTCCGGAATCCTATTCTTATTTCTGTACCAGATGAACTGCAAATCCGCCGATCTCTTCCTTCAGGTAGATAGCCTTCAGGTTGCCCTTGGCATCTCTCTTAGCGGACTCTTCGTTGAACTCAACACCCAGAACAGTGCTCAGGTAGTTGACAGCTCTCTCGATGTAGTTGGTCTTAACAGCGATGTGGCCGTTCTTGCCCAGGTAAGGAGTCTTCATAACTTCCAGAGCAGAGCCTGCGAATACGGAGCTGTTGCCAACCTTAGCGGGCATACCGAAGATGAATGCGAAACGGTTCGCAGCCTTAACAGCCTCTTCCTCGTTCTCTGCATTGACACCAACGTGAGCCAGTTCGAAGCCCAGCATGGTCTGTACTGCTTCTCTGGTCAGCTGCTCGATCTTGTCCCACTCACCGGCATTGATCAGGTCACCGGGAACCATCCAGGAACCACCGCAAGCGATGATCTTGGGAAAGTCAAGGTAAGAAGTCAGGTTCTTAGCGTTTACGCCACCGGTAGGCATGAACTTCATGTTTACATAAGGAGCTGCCATAGCCTTGATCTTAGCCAGACCGCCGGACTGCTCAGCAGGGAAGAACTTAACTACATCCAGGCCAAGCTCGATAGCCTGCTCGATGTCGCTGGGGCTGGAAGTACCGGGAGTGATAGGAATATTCTTCTCTACACAATACTTAACGGTTCTGGGATTTAAGCCGGGGCTTACGATGAACTTAGCGCCTGCTGCTACTGCTGCGTCAACCTGCTCTGCGTTCAGAACGGTACCTGCACCAACACACATGCTGGGGAAGTTGTCGGTCATGATCTTGATAGCTTCTGCTGCTGCGCTGGTACGGAAGGTAACCTCTGCACAGGGAAGTCCACCTGCGCAAAGTGCCTTTGCCAGAGGAAGTGCATCTGCTGCGTTGTCAATTTTTACAACCGGTACGATACCGATTTTGCTGATTTGCTCTAATACTGCGTTCATAAATAACACCTTTCTGTCTTATAGACTAATAGTTATGTGAAAAATCTTCGCAGGAAATCCTGTCGAAAATATTTCTGCAAAATAAAACCAATACTTTTATGCCAGTACTTCCTTCACTGCCTCAGCGATCTTGTCGCATTTGCAGTTTGCGAAGAAATACTCTTTAAACTTAGCACCGGATAAAGCACCCTTTACCAGTTCACGATCCAGATTCTTCAGGATGGTAACCATGTCGGTATGAGTTACTTCCTTTACCTGATCCAGGATCTTCTTGTTGCGCTGCTCGGGAACAACTCTCTCAGGGGGATATCCACCGCCACCGGGAGCACAGAACAGTTTTTCAAAGGTATACTGTAAATTCAGCTCACCGCCCCAGCCGAAGTTCTCAGCAAAAGGAAGTGCTACACAGTTACCGTCGTTTACCTGTGAGAACAGGTAAGCATCCAAAGGGGACTCAATATGTCCGCACAGAACCTTAGGGAAGGAATTGCATGCAAGCATGGCACCTTCGCCGGTTCCGCATCCGGTGATCACGAAATCCGCTGCACCGGAGTTCAAAAGAACTGCTGCCAGAATACCGTTCTGTACATAGGTCAGGGAATTGGGATCCTCTGCGCCGCACATACCGTAGTTGAATACTTCATGACCCATGGGCTCTACTACTTTTTTAAGAGTAGCACAGATCATTTCATTCTTGGCAGCCTGACTGTTTTCATTGATCAAAGCTATCTTCATGAGATACTCCTTTTCTAATCTAAACGCCACAACAGTCAGCCGCCGAAATTCTTCTGCGACTGACCTGGTGTGAATTGTTTATTCTGTTTTTGATATCCTGCGTAAATGCACAAGCTCCATAGCTACTCACTCGTAAATTCGTGCTTCGCACTCTGCATCCGGCTCGTAAACTCACCGGATATTTACTCGTGAGCTGTGCAAGGAAAACAAATGTCCGCTACGCGGCCGCTTGTTTTCCTTTTGCACAAGCTCTACTGGGGCTGTTTGCCGATGTAAGCAAGGATACCGCCATCTACATAGAGGATGTGTCCATTGACTGCATTGGATGCCTCAGAAGCAAGGAATACAGCGGGACCGGTCAGCTCTTCGGGCTTTAACCATCTGTTAGCAGGGGTCTTAGCGCAGATGAACTGGTCGAAAGGATGTCTGCTGCCATCGGGCTGGATCTCACGAAGAGGAGCCGTCTGAGGAGTCTCGATGTAACCGGGTCCAAGGCCGTTACACTGAATGTTGTACTGGCCGTACTCGGAGCAGATGTTCTTGGTCAGCATCTTTAAGCCGCCCTTAGCTGCTGCATATGCAGATACAGTCTCACGACCCAGCTCGGACATCATGGAACAGATGTTGATGATCTTACCATGACCCTTCTTGATCATTGCAGGGATAACTGCTTTCGATACGATGAAAGGTGCATTCAGGTCTACGTCGATCACCTGGCGGAACTGATCTGCGGTCATCTCGGTCATAGGGATTCTCTTGATGATGCCTGCGTTGTTAACCAGGATATCGATGGTGCCTACTTCCTTCTCGATCTGAGCTACCATAGCATTAACTGCTTCTTCGTTGGTAACGTCACATACATAGCCGTGAGCCTTGATGCCTTTCTCAGCGTATGCAGCAATTCCCTTGTCTACCAGCTCCTGCTTGATATCGTTGAAGCAGATGGTAGCGCCGCACTCAGCATATGCGGAAGCGATAGCGAAGCCAATACCGTAAGATGCGCCGGTAACCAGTGCAACCTTACCTTCCAGTGAGAAATTAGTGAATTCAGACATTGTTTTTTCTCCTTTTCTTTATAAAAACTGTTATTTTAGTTACATTTCCACAAGGATCTTATTTCAGATCTCTGTTGTCGACACCGTCCATGTCATCAAAGTCCTGATTCTCGCCGACCATACCCCAGATAAAGGTGTATGCTCTGGAACCGCATCCGGAATGGATGGACCAGCTGGGGGAGATGACTGCCTCTTCGTTACGCATTACGATGTGGCGGGTCTCATCGGGTTCTCCCATAAAGTGCATTACAAATGCATCCTCGGGAATATCAAAATACAGATATACTTCCATACGTCTGTCATGTGTATGACAGGGCATGGTATTCCATACACTGCCGGGCTCTAACTTCGTCATACCCATCTCCAGCTGACAGCTCTCTACCTGTCCTGGAAGGATATATTTGCAGATAACTCTGTGGTTGGCATCCTCCAGAGTACCCAGCTCTACTTTATTCTCATCCTTTACAATGACTACACCCTCTTCGGGAGTACCCTCCGGCTTGATCAGCACGGTCGGATAAGTCTTATGTGCGGGAGCGGAATTCAGATAAAATTTAGCGGGCTGCTTCTCATCCTCACTTGCGAAAATGATCTCCCTGGAGCCCATTCCTATGTACATAGCTTCCTTGTAGCCCACCTTGTACACTTTGCCATCAACGGTAATCATACCTGCTCCACCGATATTGATCACACCCAGTTCTCTTCTCTGGCAGAAATATTCTGCACGGAGTTCATCTCCGGCGGTCAGAGTGATAGTGCTTACAGGAACTGCTGCTCCTGTAATGATTCTGTCGATGTGGCTGTACACCAGCTTGATCTCGCCGGGTACAAACAGATTCTGGATCAGAAACTCTTCTCTCAGACGCTCTGTGGTGTAATGCTTCACATCTCTTGGTGATACTGCTGTTCTAAGTTCCACCTTACGCCTCTCTTTCCTCAACTGGCGGCCTGCGTGCCGCTATTGAATGTTACCTTTTTATGAAAGCACTTACATTATAACATATCATTGTAACTATTTCCAACACCTTTTTACTTATTTTTATAAAATTTATAAAAAGGCGGAAGGGCTGTAAATGCTTTTCTCTTTTGTATGACTTAAGTATACTCGAAAAAATTCTCAATGTCTTTTCATTTTTTAGTCTAAACATTGCAAATTTTGAACTTTTGATGTTTAATAGAAATATCGAGAGAAAGGAACACATGAAAATGGAAGAACTTACTTCTTGTAAAACAGCCATAGAAAATTGTAAAGTCTCAGGGACCTTTGCCATTGCCCACTTATATAAAGAAGAAAAAGCCATGGACATGCACATCCATGACTGCTATGAGATCTATTATTCCATCTGCGGCGGCAAACAGTTCCTGATCGACAATTGTTTCTATACGATTGCCCCGGGGGATCTCTTTATCATCAATCAGTATGAAAGTCACAAGCTGACCCAGATCGACAATTCCGTCCATGAGCGGATCGTCCTGTCGGTAGCGCCGGACTTCATGAAACAGATTTCCACAGAGCAGACAGATCTGAGCTTCTGTTTCACCCACCGCAGTACCCCTTTTTCCCATAAGCTGTCATTAAATAAGGAACAACAGAAGCGATTTCTCTATTATATCAACAAAATCACCTCTGCGGAGGGCTTCGCCCATGACATTACGGAATATGCCGCTTTCATGGAACTGATGGTCATGCTCAACACTCTGTTCGTCAGGAACACGGAACAGACCTCCACCGGAGAAAACACCGCAGATGCCGCGGAATACAAGGACAGCTCCTACCGCTACAACCATCAGGTGGACGATATTTTAACCTTCATCAACCAGAATATCTCCCAGCCCATTACCATAGAACAGTTAGCCGGACAGTTTTACTTAAGTGAATCCTATATCTGCAGGATCTTCAAATCCGCCACCGGCACCACGATCAACAAATACATCACCGCCCGCCGCATCAGTATCGCCAAAGCCGTATTGAACGAAAACGGTAATGTCATGGAAGCCTTCGAACGCAGTGGTTTCACAGACTACAGCAATTTTTTCAAAGCTTTCACCAAAGCCGTGGGCATCTCCCCGAAAAAATACGCAAGCCTGAGTGTCAGTTAAACTGCTGACTCTCAGGCTCTTTTTTACAACTCTTAATCATTCGGTCTCTGATAAAATCTTCCCGCCAGGTTCTCCGTACGGATCATATTGACGAAGGCCTGGGGATCGGTCTTACGCACCGTATTCACAACCTTATTCACTTCATCGCGTCCTACCACGGAGTACAGCACATCACATTCCTGTTTGGAATAACAGCCCTCTCCCTTGATCAGTGTGGCATCATGGTGCGTGATCTCCGCAATGGCTTCGTAGACATCCTCCGGTCGTTTGGTCACGATGATCAGTGTCTGCTTCTGATACCGCTTGTACAATATATGCAGTACCTGGGTGGAGGTGTACTGGAAAATAATGGAATACAGCGCCTTGTCCCATCCGAACAGTGCTCCGGCGATCCCAAGGATCACCACATTTCCGGCGAAAATATAATTCCAGGAGTCAATGCCGTATTTCTCCGACAGGAAAATTGCGATAAAATCCGTACCTCCGCTGGTGGCATTGGCAAACAGGCACAGACTGATGGCAAGTGCATTGATCAATCCTCCGAAGATAGAGATCAGCAGAATATCCTGCGTCATGGGAAATGACGGCACAATATCTGTCAGGATACCACTCACCACGATCATCAGACAGGAATAACCGGTAAATTTTTTCCCGATAAATTTGAAACTGATGATAGCCGGAATCGCATTCAGGATAAAATTGATCACCGAGAAGGGCGGCTCCCAGTGCCACAGCAGTGCACTGATCTCCTGTATCAGACGAGTCAGACCGTTGAATCCACCGGGGATCAGTCCTCCGGTGCGGACAAAGCTTTTTAAATTCACGGCCATAATAAGGGATCCCGCCAGGATCAGGCAGGTACGCCGCAAGGTATCACAAATACTCTTCTTCATCATAATTCGCTCCTTCTTACATCCTTCCTGCCTCTTCCTTCACAGAACCTTCCTCTGTGTGCGTTTTCTCCGCATTCTCGTTTTCCATTGTTTCGTCTGCTGCCTTTTGCGAAGGCTCATTCTCCGCACAGTCTTTCCTTTTCCTGTCACACCTCTGGTACAGCACGTATCCCAACAGGATCAGTACACTTCCCGCGCTTACTAAAATACCGATATTCCGTCCTTCCGGTACATAGTGCATCTGTATCGTATGCTCTCCCGCTTCCAGATCAAATGCCATGAGGGCATCGCCGAACTGCTCAGGCTCTGCATTTTCTCCGTCAATCTGCACCGTCCAGCCCTCCTCATAAGGCACGGACAGGATCAGTCTGCCGGCTTCTTCCAGACTTAAGGTTCCTGAAATATGAGTGCTGTCCATCTCTACATTTTCCAGATGTTCTTTTGACAATATCTCCACTGCCTGTGCCAGCACTTCTTCATTCAGTACATAGGCTTCCGCCGATACCTTCTGCGTCTCATCCTCATCATCCCCGTTGGTCAGCGTCACGCGCTCTCCCTCCAACAGATATCCCAGATACAGAATGGATCCGTCCTTCAGATCACTGTAATCCTGCGTCTCCAGCGTTCCCCCAAGCACCTGCACCTTTTTCGTCCCTGTGGCATTGATCCTCGCGTAATAGTAGCCTGCCCGGTCCGCCGTAATACATACATTATCTCCGCTAGTCTCACTGGTCGCCCGGTCCAGTAAGGGCTCTGCGATTCCCAGATCCTCGGTCAGCTGATTCTGCGCTCTCACACCGGTGCTGATCTCGTCCGTAACATTCCAGCCCGTCGGTGCCACATAGCCAAAGGGCAGCGTATATTTACAATGATATAAATAAACATCTCCACTGTTATTCACGATCTCATACAGACCGTTTTCGTATTTATCCGATCCGCCGAACATGTAATCCACATTCAGGAGTGCCGAAACGAAAGCTGTCGCTCCGTCGAAGCCGTAATAAACCTTACTGTGGCGCATGCCAAGCTTCTTATACAGATCCATGACCTGGGAATTCATGGTGGAGGAAAATACCGAAGCCGTAGGGTACCCGGTCAGGGTTCCGTCATTTTTCGTCTTGCGGGTAAACTTCTCGATACGGAAGAAGTCATCCCCCTCCTGTTCCCGCGCCAGGGTGTACAACGCTTTATAATCCTCCTGGTCTCCCAGATAAGCGCTTCGTCCGGTAGTGCCCAGACTCGTATTAAATGTATTGATGCTCAGCTCCGCCACTATGCACGCCAGCACCAGAATCCCCAGCACCTGCCTCATCAGTTCGCTCTTCCTCGTCCGGTACAGATACAGGATCACCCCGTAGATCGTAACGAACACCAGCGTCAGCACTTCAATACCCGTGTCGAAATCCTCGCTCTCCACGAATTTTTCACAGGCAAGTAAAAATATCACCGCCGCCAGATACCCATAGATGATCTGCCTGGGAGAAGTGCCTTCCACATTCCGGAAAGCATCGTAGCACATGACAAGGATCAGAAAAATATATAGAAAAGACTGTCTCGCCGGCAGGGAATCCGGATAATTCAGACCGTGCCATAAGAAATCCAGGACATTGGTTCCGAAGCTGAGCAGCAAAAATCCCGCCAGTGCCAGATTGCAGAACCGTTTTCTCACCGATATTTTTTCATTCAGTGCATACATGGGCACCAGTAAAAATACTGCCACACCACAGTAAATGTTCGGCCAGTGTTCCAGTCCCCTCTCCGTGGTCACGCACAGGCAGTGTCTTGCCAGCATATCAAACACGGAAAAATAGGACTCCAGTGTAGCGGGGAAATCCGAATTGCCAAAATCCGTCCGTAAGATAGCGCAGACCTCCGGAATCAGCAGTGCCGCAGCCAGCCCTCCTGCCAGCAGCGATGCAAATGCAAATCTCCCGATCCTGCAAAATACCGTTTTTACTTTTTGGCTCTGTCCTTCCGTCATGGTATAATATTCCGTGATCAGCAGCATTCCGAAATACAGCACCAGGAAGATACAGATCATAATGGAAATATAGTAATTGGTCAGGATGCAAAGCCCCAGAGTCACAGTGTACATGATCCATCTGCCCTCTCTGGCCAGCCGCTCCGCTCCCAGAAGGATCAGAGGTAACAGGATCAGGCAGTCCAGCCACATCACATTCCAGTTATAGGCTGCCAGATAGCCGGACAGGGCATAGCAGGTGGAAAAAAGGATCACCGCCGGATCCGCCTTGCCAAACGTCTTCCGCAGATAAATACTGAACGTAAGTCCCATAAGACCGATCCGCAGGATCACGAGATAACTCATGAATTCCATGATCAGACTCTCCGGAAGCAAAAATACCAGCCAGTTAAAAGGACTTGCCACATAATAGACATATAATGCCAGGAAATTCGATCCGATCCCCACGTTGTAAGAATAAGACAGTCCCTCTCCCGCTTTGATCTTGTGTACGAATTCACTTAAAAAAGGCATATACTGATGGTACATGTCAGAGAACAGAAAACTCCGGTCACCAAAAGGATATATGCCCCGTATGATAAAAAGAACCAGCATAATAAATGCAGGCACAAAGAACGCAAGCACAGAGATTCCTCTCTGCGTCCTGCGTTCTGCACTTATTGCTGTCGTCTTGTTGCCATTCATCTTAGTCTTCTCCGTGATCTCTAATGTTTTACCTTTCGTAATCAAACAGCAGATAATACTCCAGGCTCCGGTAATCGTTGAATGCTTCCCCACATTCCTTCACCGTCGTAAGAGTGCCGTCCGCCTCTCTCACACCTGCTGCACTGATCACCGGGTATTCCTTCCGAAGCCCGGTCAGACTGCTCTGCAGGGCAGGCAGTGGCAGATCACAGTTCTCCAGCACATCCATTGCCAGATAATTAGCACTGGTCTCTCCGTCCGTCTGCTCCTCGATGTCAAAGTTGCTCCAGATCACATAAGGTACTTTATATTTTAACAGATTTTCCTCGTCTGTTAAAGTCTCCGGATTCACTTTATTATTTCTTAAGATCGGATTGCTCACATAAGTCGTAGGCTGATGATCCCCGAAGAATACGATCATGGTATCCTCATCCGCCTGAGAGAAATAATCGATCAGACCCTGCAGAGCGGAATCCGTCTGTTTTACCAGAGACAGATACATGGACAATGCTTTGGAGTCAATTCCATCCACGGTAATATCCGGGGTAAAGTTATGGAATTCCTCTTCGTAACCGCTGTGGTTCTGCATGGTTACGTTAAAGACAAACAGAGGCTTTCCCTCTTTTTTATTCTCATACAGTTCGATGATCTTGGCAAAACTACTCTCATCGGAGATATAATTACGGATCCGTTTCGGATTCGTGAAATCATCCTGGGATAAAAACTCATCAAAACCAAGTAACGGATAGACTCTGTCTCTGTCCCAGCCGCTGGCATAATACGGATGGATCGCCACGGTATGA
>ERZ780003.599-NODE-599-length-10140-cov-7.04908_pt1 | contig 10140 bp, 10 predicted proteins | sample MGYA00511931_ERZ780003 | MGnify/ENA primary metagenome ERZ780003 (study PRJEB29588, sample SAMEA2162297) | human gut metagenome | biome: human gut; feature: human-associated habitat; material: faeces | place: Denmark | collected 2008/2010 ... | reverse complement strand
AAAAAGTATTGTCTACAATAATAGGGTTGGTGTCTACTTTTAAATTACCACTTCATTTTTCTCTCCTGTACCCATTTCCGGTCTTTCCATTGGGTATGAAAGCTGCTTTTTCTCTCCTGTACCCATTTTCAAGCTTTCCCTTGGGTATGAACGCATCTTTTTCTCTCCTATACCCATTTTCAGACTTTCCCTTGGCTACTGGAAACTATTTTTCCTTCGCGTATTTCCTGCCGGCGGCAATGTCTTTCTGCATCTGTTCTTTCAGCGCCTCAATGCCGGCAAATTTCTGCTCGGGGCGGCGGAATTCGTAAAGATATACGGAAATATCCTCTCCGTAGATATCCTCGTGAAAGTCATACACATAGGTTTCCACACACATCACAGGCTTGTCCTGCTCAATGGTGGGCTTGTAGCCGATATTGGTAGTGGAACTGTAGTAGCGGTTGCGTATCATAACGCCGGAATAATAAACACCTCTCGGAGGCAGCATTTTGCTCTCATCCGGAATCAGGTTTAATGTCGGCATCCCCAGAGTGCGTCCAAGCTGTCTGCCGTGTGTTACCTTGCCGCAGATAAAATAAGCTTCTCCGAGCAGGGTTTCCGTCAAGCGCATATCCCCCTTTTCCAGTGTTTCCCGCACGTAGGTGGAGCTGATTTCCCTGCCTTCATACAAAAGCTTGTCAATGATTTTCACCGTCATGCCGCATTCCGGCGCCAGAATCCTTAAAAGCGCCGCATTGCCTTCCCCTCTTCGACCGAAAGAAAGGTCGCTGCCAGCCGCCACATAAACGGCATTGATGCGGTTGCAAAGCACATTTACCACAAAATCCCTTGGCGACATATCCGCCACCTTACGGTTTAAGGGGTACTCCACTAAAATATCAATTCCCAGACGTTCAAAGATTTCTCTCTTTTCCTCTCTGGTGGTGAGCTGTTTTTCCTTACCGTCACCGAAGAAAACAGCCGGTGAAGGGTCGAATGTGAAGACGCATGCTTTTTTGCCGTTTTCCTTCTGCTTCAGGATTTCGTCAAGAAGCGCCCGGTGCCCGATGTGCACACCGTCAAATTTTCCGATTGCCACTGCTGTCTCATCATTAATATAAAAATCCGCTGTACCGGTAATGATTTCCATTGCTGTATTTCTCCATCCAAATCTTCAGATTGCTTTCACACTTACTGTATATGCATCATTGCTTTCACCATGCACACATCTATTACTTCCATCGTGTCCGCATCATCGCTTCCGTTGCAGACGCATCCATCACTTTAAGTCATTTTCCAGAAACATCTTTTTCGGTACGAAACGGCCTTCCTGCCGTTTCATGGTATAGACGCCGTAAAATCTGCCTGCCTCATCATAGACACGCACCTCTTCGCCGTCTCCGAACATTCTCCGCTCCTTTATCTGCTGCGGATAAAAGGAATTACCGTTTTTGATATACTTTATAAATTCATCCGGGATATGCACCGGCGCCAGTTCCTCAAAGAAATGGTCCACAGGCACCACGACCTCGCCGACTCTTTCTTCATCCCGCAATTTTTCCAGCTCTGCCAGGGTGATGGCGCTCTCTTCTCTAAATACCCCCGCCTTGATGCGCTTTAAACTTTTCATGGCGGCAAGGCATCCGCATTTTACGCCGATGTCATAACAGAGTGTCCGGATATAAGTACCCTTGGAGCAGGATACCCGGAAGGTCACCTCCGGCAGCTTCATGTCCAAAATGGTTATATCGTAAATGGTAACCGCTCTGGGCTGACGTTCCACTTCCTTACCGGCTCTCGCCAGTTCGTAAAGCTTTTTGCCGTTGACCTTTAATGCGGAATACATGGGGGGAATCTGGTCATAGTCCCCGATAAAAGAAAGAATGGCATTTCGTGCTTCTTCTTCCGTTACCGTGACAGGACATTCCTTTAGCACCTCTCCCGACAAATCCTGGGTATCCGTGGAGATACCAAGCTGCATCACCGCTTCGTATTCCTTGTCCCGGTCCGTCAGCATGTCGCAGAGCTTGGTGGCGCTGCCTAAGCACACCGGCAGTACACCGGTGGCATCCGGGTCAAGAGTGCCGGTATGTCCGATTTTTTTCTGTCTGAGTATTCCCCGCATCTTGGCTACCACATCATGGGAGGTAAAGCCTTTTTCCTTATAAATATTGATAATGCCGTTGTACAATGCTTTTCCCTCCCTTGTCAATTCCCATGTGTTCAGTCAGCCAGACTGCCTGCCGCACTTCTTTTATTCCTGCCTGTCTTAACCGGAGTGCAATCCGTTTTCACTTGTATTACTGTCCAAGCTGCAGGGCAATCCGTTTCTCACTTATATTACTGTCCCAACTGCAGCGCAATCTGCCCGGACAGGTTGTTGATTACATCATGCATGGTGCCGCGGATGGTGCAGCCGGCTGCCCGGACATGTCCGCCGCCGCCGAAGAAGGATGCTACCTTTGCCACATCCACATATTCATCGGAACGCATGCTGACCTTGTATTCCATGTGTTCTTTTTCGTAGATAAAAATTGCGCAGTGCACGCCGGCAATGTTCCTGAGCTGATTGACAATGCCGTCCAGGTCGGAGGGTCTTGCTCCGTAAAATGCCATTTTTTCCTGATCCATGCAGCTGAAAATACACTGTCCGTCCATAAATCGGATGCTTTCAATCAGGGCTCTTCCCAGTACCTGGGTCTGCAGGTAGGTCTTCTGGTAAAAGCTTTCCTCTATAATTTGTGCAAAAGGGAAGCCGTAGCCAATCAGTTCTGCGCCGATTTGCATGGTCTTCGGAGAGGTGTTGGTATACTGGAACACACCGGTGTCATGAATAATGCCGGTATAGATTGCCGTAGCAATCTCCGTATCCATATCCTCCTTGGGAATTAAACCGTAAAGCACCTCTGCCGTAGAGCTGGCGTCGGGCACTACTAAATTCACGTCCCCGCAGCCGGGCACATTGCTGATATGATGGTCAATATGCACTTTTTTTGCCGCCTCACGAAAGAAATCTTCCGCTCCGCCCAGTCTTTCCGCATTGGTGTCCAGTGCAAAGAACACGTCAAAACGCTCTTCTTTCCGGTATTCCGTATCCGCTTCGGACAAATGGGGAAGATGGGTAAATCCATCGGGTATGCTCTCTAAATACCAGTGGATTTTTGCTCCCGGCATCTTCTTTTTCAAAAACAGATACAGTGCCATGCCGGAGCCTATGGCATCTCCATCCGGTCTTACATGGGCGCTGATACCGATGATCTTTGCCCCGCTACACTCCTGTAAAATATCCATAACCTTATGCCTTCCCGTTCTGTTCTTCCATGACTTCATCAATCTTTTTGGACATATTGACACCGTACTCAATGGACTGATCCATAATAAACGTAATTTCCGGTGTATTGCGCAGATTGATGGTCTTGGCAAGACGGTTACGGATGTAACCTTCTGCACTCTTTAAGCCTTTATAGGTATTTTCTCTCGCCTCTTCATCCCCAAGGACACTGATCCATGCCTTGCAGGTTTTAAGGTCGGGAGCCACTTCTACCGCAACGACGCTTGTAAGCGGACAAATCCGGGGATCTTTGATTTCTCCCCGGATAACTTCCGCCAAAACGCGCTGCACTTCCCCGTTAATACGGGTATTCTTCACGCTGTTTTTTCTCATATTGCTATATTCCCTTCATAATCTGCAAACTTTGGGCTTCTGCCCAATATTTGCAAAGTGAACTCTGTTCACTTGTGAAATTTATCTTCACACTATTACTGGCGCGGTACTTCAACCATGATATAAGCTTCTACGATATCAAGCTCCTGCATCTTGTCGAAGCCGTCAAATACCAGACCACATTCGTAACCTGCTTTTACTTCCTTTACATCATCCTTGAATCTCTTTAAGGATGCTAACTCGCCTTCGTAAATCTGCTCGCCGCCTCTGGTGATACGAACCTTGCAGCCTCTCTGGAAGACACCGTCCTGTACATAGGAACCGGCAATGTTGCCCACTGCGGATGCCTTGAAAATCTGACGTACTTCCGCATGGCCGATAACCTTTTCCTCAAATACGGGATCAAGCATACCCTTCATGGCTGCTTCGATATCCTCGATAGCCTGATAAATTACCTTATACAGACGGATATCCACGCCTTCTCTTTCGGCTGTTGCCTTTGCGGTTGCGTCAGGACGTACATTGAAGCCGATGATAATTGCGGAGGATGCGCTTGCCAGCATAACGTCGGATTCGTTGATTGCACCTACACCGCCATGGATGCATTTTACCACAACTTCTTCGTTGGAAAGCTTAAGCAGACTCTGCTTAACGGCTTCCACACTACCCTGAACGTCAGCCTTTACAATCAGGTTCAGTTCCTTTAAGTTACCTTCCTGAATCTGGGAGAACAGATCATCCAGAGACATCTTGCTCTTGGTTTCTTCCAGCTTCTTCTCCTTGTTCTGCTCAAGATAGGTATCAGCAAAGGATTTCGCTGTTTTATCGTTGTCATGTGCCAGGAATACTTCACCGGCACTGGGTACATCGTTAAGACCCAAGATTTCCACAGGTGTGGAAGGTCCGGCTTCTTTTACTCTTCTGCCCTTGTCGTCAATCATGGCACGTACTTTACCATGGCTTGCGCCTGCGGAAATGAAGTCACCCACATGCAGGGTACCCTTCTGTACCAGAATGGTGGCAACGGGACCGCGTCCCTTATCCAGCTCGGCCTCGATGACAAGACCTCTTGCCTTTCTGTTAGGATTAGCTTTTAATTCCAGAATATCCGCGGTAAGCAGAATGGTTTCCAGCAGATCATCGATACCCTCACCGGATTTTGCGGATACAGGTACAAATTCTGTGGTTCCGCCCCAGTCTACCGGAATCAGTTCGTATTCGGTAAGCTCCTGCTTTACACGATCCACATTGGCATTGGGCTTATCAATCTTGTTGACTGCCACGATAATTTCAATGCCGGCTGCCTTGGCATGGTTAATTGCCTCCACTGTCTGGGGCATAACGCCGTCGTCGGCCGCTACTACCAGGATGGCAATATCCGTTGCGTTGGCACCACGCATACGCATAGCGGTAAATGCTTCGTGTCCGGGTGTATCGAGGAAGGTAATCTTTCTGTTGTTGACAGATACGGTATAAGCGCCGATGTGCTGGGTAATACCGCCTGCTTCCCTGTCGGTAACGTTGGTCTTCCGGATGGCATCCAGGAGGGATGTTTTACCGTGGTCAACGTGACCCATAACACAGATAACGGGAGGACGGGAAACCAGATTTTCATCGTTTTCATCATCTTCCTTCAGCAGCTCTTCGATAACATCGACCTTGACTTCCTTTTCGCAGAGGATGTCATACTCCATGGCGATGTTTTCGGCTTCTTCATAGGAAATTTCCTGGTTTACGGTAACCATTTTGCCCTCTAAGAAGAGCTTCTTGATAATAGCGGAAGACTGCACCTTCATCTTGTCTGCCAGATCCTTGATGGTAATGGTTTCAGGCAGCACAATAACCTTAATGGCTTCTTCGGTTGCTTCTTCCTTCTTCTTTTCCGGTTTGATAAATCTGCCGGGCTTGTTCTTTAACGGTTCCTCTTCTTCATACATGAAGTCCTTGCGGGAGCGTTTATCCTTCTCCTGGCTGATACGGCGCTTTTCTTCATCTCTGTGCTTCTCCGCATCCTTAGCGGTTGTTTCGGGAGCAAAGCCCTTGCTGCCGCCCTGACCGGGTTTGCGGAATCCGCCGTCTCTTCCGGCACCGTTCCGGTTGTCGCGGTTGCCGAAGGAAGGTCTGTCGCCGCCCTGACCGTTTCTGTTATCTCTGTTTCCGTAAGGTCTGTCGCCGCCCTGGCCGTTTCTGTTATCTCTGTTTCCGTAAGGTCTGTCGCCGCCCTGGCCGTTTCTGTTATCTCTGTTTCCGTAAGGTCTGTCGCCGCCCTGGCCGTTACGATTGTCACGGTTTCCATAGGAAGGTCTGTCTGCCGCATTTGCCTGTACGGGTCTGTCTGCCTGACGCTCTGCAGCCGTTCTATCCGTTGCGGGTCTTTCTACAGCAGGCTTAGGAGCAGCAGTGCCTGCTGCAGCCGTATTGTCTGTCTGGCTCTGAAGCTTCTCTTCCCTTGCGGGTTCTGCCTTGGAAGCTGCCTTCTGAGGCTGACGGGACGGTACCATCTGCACACTGGGTGTGGGAGAAGGAGGTGTCAGCGGTTTAATGGGACGGACCGGTGCAGGCTGTCCGGAGCGGACATTCTGGTTGTTTCTCTGGTTCTGACCCTGGTTACCGTTCATGCCGCCGCGGTTTCCCTGACCCTGGTTGTTTCTGCCGGAGGGCTGACCGGGTACACGGGAATTCTGTGGATTGCTGACAAAGATAATCGTCTTTTTCTTCTTGGGCGCTTCCGCATTTTCCTTTCCTGCTTCTTTGTTCTCCGCTGCCTTTACGGTTTCTTTGTTTTCCACGGGTTTACCTGCTTCCTTTGTATCTGTTTTGACTGCTTCTTTCGTTTCTGCCGTTTTGGTGCTTTCCTTTGCTTTGGGCGCCGCCTTGCTTTCTTTTTCCTCTGCTGCGGGCTTGGGAGCTCCACTGCCGAAGTGCTTTCTTACAAGGCCGGCTGCATCATCCTCTACCGCACTCTGTGCCGCTTTGGCTTCGATGCCCTTACTCTGCAGAAAGGCAATGACCTCTTTGCTTTGTACACCAAATTCCTTTGCAAGTTCATGTATCTTAATTTTTGCCATGCAATTATTACCTCCTAATTTTCGGATGCGTTCAGATATTGAATCATTTTTTCTGCAAGACCTTCGTCCACGACGGCAAGGGCGGCTCTTTCGTCCTTTCCGATACAATGTCCTAATTCCGCTTTCATGCCGTAATCAAAAACAGGCACTTCATAGAACGAACATTTGTCATGGAATAGTTTCCGGGTATTGTCTGATGCATCCTTCGCTACAATAACCAGCACAGCAGAACCGTTTTTCACTGCATTTTCCGTTGCAAACTCGCCGCTTACTACATTTCTTCCACGCGCTGCGAGCCCCAGCAGTCCATATATTTTATTCTGCATTTGTCTCACTAAACTCCTTCTCCAGTTCCTCATATACCGCATCCGGTATGCTCATTTTGAACGAACGCTCGATGCCTTTGTTTTTGCGTGCTTTCTTTAAGCATTCGCCGCTCTTACAAAGGTATGCGCCTCTTCCGTTCTTTTTACCTGTTAAATCCAGTACGATGGTATCCTCCGGTGTCTTTAAGACTCTCATCATTTCTTTTTTATTCTTCATTTCACCGCAGCCCACGCACTGTCTTAAGGGAATTTTTTTATTCATTGTCGGTATCAGCACCTTCCTCTTCGGCCTCTCTTACCTCTTCCTCGTACTCCTCAGCATCGTAGCCGTCATCTTCGTACTCATCCATATAGTCTTCGTAACGGAAGCCCGGTGCATCCTTTGCCTGGGTTTCGGACTTGATGTCAATCTTGTAGCCTGTCAGTCTTGCTGCCAGTCTTGCGTTCTGGCCTTCCTTACCGATGGCAAGAGATAACTGGTAATCGGGTACGACTACCTTAGCGGTCTTTTCATCCGGGTCTGCAAATACGGCTACAATCTTGGCGGGAGAAAGAGCATTCTGAATCAGATTGCCGGGGTTCTCATCCCAGTTTACAATGTCAATCTTTTCTCCGCGGAGCTCTTCCACAATGGCATTTACTCTGGCACCATTCATGCCGACGCAGGCACCCACGGCATCCACGTTGGGGTTGTTGCTCCATACGGCAATCTTGGTACGGCTTCCGGCTTCACGGGCAATGCTCTTGATTTCTACGGTGCCGTCCTTGATTTCCATAACTTCGGACTCAAACAGTCTCTTTACTAATTCCGGATGCGTTCTGCTGACATTGATGCGGGGTCCCTTCGGGGTGTTCTTCACTTCCAGAATGTAAACCTTGATTCTCTCGGTGGGCTTGAATACTTCACCCTTTACCTGTTCGCTCTCATTTAACATGGCATCGGCTTTTCCTAAATTGATGCTGATGTTTTTTCCTACATAACGCTGTACCACACCGGTAACTACGTCATGTTCTTTTTCATAATACTGGTTGAAGATAACGCTTCTTTCCTCTTCGCGGATTTTCTGTAAAATCACGTTCTTGGCATTCATGGTGGCAATACGTCCGAATTCCTTGGACTTGATCTCCACATGCAGGATGTCTCCCACCTTTGCCTTCTTGGAAATTTCCTTTGCGTCATCCAGTGCAATCTGCAGGCAGTCGTCTTCCACATCTTCCTTTGTGGGTACGACTTCCTTTTCCGCATAGCAGAGGAAATCGCAGGTATCCCTGTCAATTTCTACCTTAATATTATCTGCTTTTCCGAAGTGATTCTTGCATGCTGTCATAAGGGAATTTTCAATCGCATCGAACAGAGTTTCCTTGCTGATTTCTTTCTCCTTCTCCAGTATGTCAAGTGCCTCCATTAATTCTTTATTCATCTTAAAACATCCTCCTGTGTTCTATATTCTATATATCCGCTAAAAATCCAGTGCCAGCCTGATGAGCGCCACATCGCTTCTTTCAAAGGTCTGCTCACCGTTTTCTGTTTCAATGGTAATGCTCTTGTCATCGAAGCTCTTTAAGATGCCTGCAAATTCCTTACATTTTTCAATGGGCTTGTAGGTCTTTATTTCCACTTCTTTCCCTATGCTTTTCTGAAGGTGCTTATCTTTTTTCAAGGTTCTGCCCAGTCCCGGACTGGATACCTCCAGGATGTACGCATCTTCGATAAAGTCCTCTTTGTCCAGTGCATCCGACAATGCCCTGCTCACTGTTTCGCAGTCATTGATGTTTACACCTTCCGGTTTGTCAATGTAGGCGCGCAGATAATAATCCGCTCCCTCTTTGACGTATTCCACATCATAGATTTCCACCCCGCAGCCTTCTGCAATGGGTAAAAGCAGCTTTTCCGTTCTGCTTTCGTAGTCTTTTCTTGACATGTCTTTTTCCTTTCTCAATATGAAGTTGTAAGTGATTGGAACATATGCCCCGGGCATTAAGAAAGAGTGGTACGCGACCACTCTTACCTTATGTTCCATATTTAACTGTATTCAGTGTAAACCTTTAAGATTGAAAAGTCAATGGTGAAAATGTAAAAATGTACTATTTCTCACATTTTTCTTCCTCATCGGTCAGAACCAGTTTCTGTTCTACCGTAACTTTTTCCTCATAACATTCAAAGATTTCGTTTACCTTATCGCCGGAAAGCTTCGGGGTGATAAGGCTTACCACCGGCACTACGATTAATCCTGCCACCATGGCTATGGCTCCTGCGTTGATGGGAGAAGCAATAAAATGGAAGAACATGTTGGACACGGTAATGCCCACGCCGCAGATAAAGCTTGCCCAGACAGCGGATTTCGTCACGCCCTTCCAGTACAGTCCGTACATGAAAGGCGCTAAAAACGCACCGGCCAGAGCGCCCCAGGAAATACCCATGAGCTGTGCGATAAAGGTGGGCGGGTCAAGGGCAATCACAACGGAAATTACCACAAAGAACACTAAGAAAATTCTCATGGTGAGAAGCTGCTTCTTCTCGTCCATCTTCTTGATGATATTTCCCTTTAAGAAGTCCAGTGTCAGGGTGGAGCTGGATGTCAGCACCAGGGAGGACAGCGTGGACATGGATGCGGAAAGCACCAGCACAATCACGATACCGATCAGGATATCGGAAAGGGAATTTAACATAGTAGGGATAATTGCATCGTATACAATACCGCCCTGTCCGTTCCGGATGGCATCGGAGTCAAACAGTCTTGCAAAACCGCCCAGGAAATAGCATCCGCCGGATACCACAATGGCAAACAACGTGGAAATCACCGTACCGGTCTTGACTGCTTTTTCATCCCGGATGGCATAGAATTTGCTTACCATCTGCGGCAGGCCCCAGGTACCTAATGAGGTCAGAATGACAACCCCCAGTAAGTTAAGCGGGTCGGGTCCGAAAAAGGAAGTAAAGGCTCCCTGCTGTCCCATGGTTACGGGAATGTCGCTGGGAATTTCAGACAGCTTAAAAACTGCCTGCATAAAACCGCCCTGCCCGTTTAATACGGAAGCAATGACTGCCACAATGCCGACCAGCATAACGATACCCTGTACAAAATCGTTAATGGCCGTT
>ERZ780003.587-NODE-587-length-10302-cov-20.0667_pt1 | contig 10302 bp, 10 predicted proteins | sample MGYA00511931_ERZ780003 | MGnify/ENA primary metagenome ERZ780003 (study PRJEB29588, sample SAMEA2162297) | human gut metagenome | biome: human gut; feature: human-associated habitat; material: faeces | place: Denmark | collected 2008/2010 ... | reverse complement strand
CGTTATCCTGAAAACAATCTTTTTACCTTAAAAAAAAACTAATACCTATTGAAAACTGAAAAAGGAGGCTTTGTGAAAAGCTTCCTTTTTTTTGTACCTATACGAAGGGCTTTTTGTATCTTTGCGCATATTAATAATAAATCGCGTATAACCTAAAAGTATATAGAACCATGTTTTCCGGAATAGTAGAAGAATGTGCCACATTGGTGGCGATGGTCAAAGACCAGGAGAATGTACATTTTACTTTCAAGTGTTCATTCGTCAGTGAATTAAAAATAGACCAGAGTGTGTCTCACAATGGTGTTTGCCTGACGGTAGTCAGTCTGACAGATGATACCTATACCGTGACGGCCATGAAGGAAACGCTGGACCGTTCCAATCTTGGCTTGTTGCAGGTGGGAGATGAAGTGAATGTGGAGCGTAGTATGATGATGAACGGCCGGCTGGATGGCCATATCGTTCAAGGACATGTGGACCAGACTGCCACTTGCATCGATATAAAGGATGCGGAAGGAAGCTATTACTTTACTTTCCGGTATGCTTTTGACAAGGAGATGGCAAAGCGCGGCTACATCACGGTAGACAAAGGCTCGGTAACGGTCAATGGTGTCAGCCTGACCGTGTGCAATCCCACCGACGATACTTTCCAGGTGGCCATTATTCCTTACACCTTTGAGCATACCAATTTCCATGCTTTCAAAGTGGGCAGTGTGGTGAATCTGGAGTTCGATATCATTGGTAAGTACATCAGCCGCATGATACAATATAAATAAGGTAACGGCACTATGGACGATTTCCTGCAATTAGTGGCATCCCGTCAGAGTGACCGTGCCTATGATATGACTCGTGCCGTGGAGCCTGAGAAATATCGGTGATTTACTTTTTAGACACAGATGACGCAGATGACGCGGATTTTTTTAATATTCCAATCCGCGTCATCCGCGTCTAAAAAATAATCAAAAAGAAAGCAGATACGGAGTTTCCGGAAAGACTTCCGCGTGCTTACAAATCCTTCAGCAGCACCTTGCTTGCATTCTTGTAGTATTCCTCCCGTGCCTTCAGCAATGCTCCCCATTGGTTGTTGAATTCATTTTCCTTATCAATTTTGAAATCTTCTGAGCCGTGCGTGTCCAGTTTGTCCAGTAGGAGGGCCACATTCATTTTGTTGATATCCATGGAAGGCTGGTAAGCGATGTCTTCACTCTTTTCATCGGTCACCACTTCATGTAGGAGGTTGATTTCCTGCAATTCATAAAGGGTTTCGTGTGTCAGCCGGATGGGAATCTGGCACTCTTCGGATATCTCTTCGGCTGTATAGGGCTGGACGTCTTGTTCAAAGCGCTTGGCTATGAGAGACATTATCAGGATGGAGATAAAATCGCGGTAGCGCCGGCTGATATTGCGTGCATCCTTGTCGAAGCTGAAGTTCCGGATATTCTGTCCGGCGTAGGTCAGTTCGGCACCGAATAGGCAGATGGTCCAGGATACCTGCAACCATAGCAGAAACATCGGAAGGGCGGCAAAACTACCATAGATGGCATTGTAACGGGAAACCCACAACTGGCTGCTGATGTAAAGGAATTGGAATGCCTGGTGTGCCGTACCTGCCAGAATACCGGATATGAGTGCGTGTTTCAGCTTGACCTTTGTATTCGGCATAAAGACGTACAGTGCTGTAAACATGAACCAGGTCAGCACGAAGGGGATGAGGCGCACCATAAACTTGCCGACGGGAGCCAGCAGGGTAAAGTCTTCGAGGTTCTTCACCATCGTACTCATGAAGATGGAAAGACCACCGGACACCACCAGCAGAATGGGCATCAGCAGAAGCATAGAGAAGTAATCCGTTATTTTGCGGTACATGCTGCGCGCCTTTTTCACCTGCCAGATGCGGTTGAAGGTGATTTCCATATTGTTGATTAGATTCAGGACTGTCCACAGCAACATAATCAGACCCACTCCGATGAATATTCCACTCTTGGTCTGAGACAAATACGAATTCACGAATTGCAGGATGACTTCCGTGGTTTCCGTAGGACCGCCGAAACCGTTGACAATCTGGCTTTCCATCAGATTATCGAATCCGAAACCGCGGGCTATGGCAAACAAAATGGCAAGAATAGGCACGATGGCAAGCAGCGTACTGTAAGTCAGCGCCGAGGCTTTGTTTACTATCCGGTCTTTGGTGAAGCGGTTGATGCAAAGATAAATCGTCTTGATGATATTGTATACGGAAAAGGTCGTTCGCGTGACTTCATCTTCCGTAATACGCCAGATGTCGTAGGTGAGGAATTTCCAAAGGGCAGCAATACGCTTGTTCATGCTATTATCTCGATTATCCATTGTCAATAAAAAAGCAGTCAGTCTGTAAGCCGGGTTCTGTTCTTCTGTTTCTGAAAAAGCCTAATTAGGAATTATCCATTCTTCATTATCCATTCTCCATTAAAGAAGTGTCTGTCATTTATCTGAGCCGCATGTCACCATACAAGCTTTAGCGGTCTACCCTCCGACATGGAGCGAGCAACTCTCATAACGTCGGTTTACATGACCTTACAACTCCCAAGACGCACAGCCCTTGTGTCGCCACAAGACTGGTAGGCTCTTACCCCACCTTCTCACCCTTACCGTAGCCCAAGGGCGACGGCGGTTATTTTCTTCTACGTTACTCTACCCTCACGGACAGCTTTCTGTTAGGAAGTGGGACGCTCTGTGTTGCCCGGACTTTCCTCATACGCACGAGGCGCAAGCGACAGACCGACCAACTGCTTTATAGGGTACAAAGATACGGAATATTAATGAAGAATGAAGAATGAAGGATGAAGAATTTGTTGTGCAGTGTGCGGATGCAGTACGGATGAATCCTTCATTCTTCATTCTTTACCCTTAATTATCTTAAAAACATGTATCTATTTCGGAATAAATTCGTAGCTTTGCTATTAGTAATAACCCCCAAATCCTTTTGGCCAATGAAAAAGTTATCCTCTCTTTTTTCTTTATTTCTGTTAATCCCGCTTTTTGCTGTCGCTTCGGAAGTGGGTGACCGTACAATACCTGCAGAAGTGGCGCAACTCGCTGACAGTTTGAAACAAAAGTTTGCACCGGACAAGCGCGTGGCTTTGTTCGATGTGGATTACTCTTTCTCCGGAAAGAATGTGATGTTGCGTGGTGTCACCACTTCGGCAGAGGCAAAGACGGCTTTGCTGGATGGTTTGGCAAAGAAAGGATATGCGGTGATGGATTGTCTGCAAGTGCTTCCGGATGAGGCCGGACTTGAAGGCAAGACGTATGGCATTGTCAATGTGTCTGTGTGCAATCTTCGGGTAGCCCCGGATTTCTCTTCGGAAATGATGACGCAAGGCTTGATGGGTATGCCGGTGCGGGTGTTGCAGCGCGACGGCTGGTACCGTATCCAGACACCGGACAACTACATTGCATGGGTACACCGAGTAGGCATACATCCCGTCACGCGGGAAGAGCTGACCGCTTGGAACAATGCAGAGAAAATAGTGGTGACTTCGCATTATGGCTTTGTCTACTCACAGCCCAGCCAGGCATCGCAGACCGTCTCTGATGTTGCTGCAGGAAACCGCCTGAAGTGGGAGGGGACAAAAGGTGCCTTTTATAAGGTGGCTTATCCCGACGGCCGTCAGGGATATATCTCCAAATCTATCTCCATGCCTGAGAAGAAATGGCGTGCCACCTTGAAGCAGGATGCCGCCAGCATTATAGCCACGGCGCATAGCATGATGGGCATCCCTTATCTTTGGGCTGGCACTTCCTCCAAAGGGGTGGATTGTAGCGGCTTCATGCGCACCGTTCTTTTCATGCACGACATCATCATTCCGCGGGATGCTTCCCAGCAGGCATACGTGGGCGAGCATATCGATATCGCTCCTGATTTCAGTAACCTCCAGCCGGGCGATTTGATTTTCTTCGGGCGCAAGGCGACGCCGGAACGCAAGGAACGTGTGGTACATGTCGGCATGTATATCGGCAACAAGCGTTTCATCCATTCGCAAGGCGATGTGCGCGTCAATAGCTTCAGCCCCGACGACGAGCTGTTCGATGAATACAACCTCGGTAGACTGTTGTTCGCTACGCGCGTGTTACCTTATATAAATAAGGAGGCGTCGCTCAATACAACGGAAACGAATCCATTTTATTCAATGTAATAATGTGCTAATGTGCCAATATGCCAATGACCTGCGGCGTGACGGTGCAAACATAACGTAGCATATACATAGCGCAGCCCATTGGCACATTAGCCCATTAGCATATTGGCACATTTAATACACACACAATTATGTCAAACAGAAGAGATTTCCTGAAAACCGCCGCTTTTGCCGCACTCGGCTCAGGCATGGCAATCAATCATGTATTTGCCGGAGGAAATGACGCTCCTTCCTTGTTCAACGTGAACAGTAGGGCAGGTGTAACCCCCAAAATGAAACTGCGTTTCTTCCCCTATGAACTGAAATTGCGCCATGTCTTTACAGTGGCCACCTACTCGCGTACTACCACTCCCGACGTTCAAGTCGAGATAGAATATGATGGCATTATCGGTTATGGTGAAGCCTCCATGCCCCCGTACCTGCAACACGAATTAGGCACGATGGACAGTGTACTGGCTTTTCTGAAGAAGGTGCAGGATGTTATCGGCCAATTCTCAGACCCCTTTCAGCTGGAAGATATACTGGCTTATATAGACAGCCTCTCGGCAGGGGATTCCGCTGCTAAAACTGCTGTGGACATCGCCTTGCACGACCTTGTGGGCAAACTGTTGCAAGCCCCTTGGTATAAGATATGGGGTTTGGACAAGGAAAAGACTCCCTCTACAACTTTCACCATCGGCATTGATACGGCCGACGTGGTGCGTGAAAAGACGAAAGAGTGTGCCGACCGGTTCAATATCCTTAAAGTGAAGCTGGGGCGGGAGAACGACAAAGAAATGATAGAGACCATCCGTTCGGTGACAGACCTTCCGATTGCCATTGATGCCAACCAGGGCTGGAAAGACAAACATCATGCGCTCGATATGATACATTGGCTGCACGAAAAAGGAATTGTCATGATAGAGCAACCGATGCCCAAGGAACAATTGGACGATATCGCATGGGTCGCCCAGCAAAGCCCGTTACCCATATTTGCCGATGAGTCCATTCAGCGTCTGAAGGATGTGGCAGGCTTGAAGGGCGCCTTTACGGGCATCAACATCAAGCTGATGAAGTGTACCGGTATGCGCGAAGCCTGGAAGATGGTGACTTTGGCACGTGCATTGGACATGAAAGTGATGGTAGGCTGTATGACCGAGACCTCTTGTGCCATTACCGCTGCCTCTCAATTCTCTCCGGCAGTGGACTTTGCCGACTTAGACGGTAGTCTGCTGATTTCGAACGACCGTTTCAAGGGTATGGAGGTTGTGAAAGGTAAGATAACGTTGCCCGATTTGCCGGGTATTGGAGTGGTGAAGTTATGAGAAAGCTATTGTATACCGTCGCTCTGTTTGTGATAGCTTCTGCATGCAGCACGAAGTCCGAGAGCAAGCCCTATAATTGGGAGGACGACCTGCACCAACGTCTGCTTACGGATTTCTGTATGACGGAATCCCAGGTGAAGGACTATATCCGCAAGTATATTCCCGACGTGACCGATGAGCAGATGCGCCAGTGGGAAGCTTCCAAAGCTTTGGAGTGCATGATGCTGGATGGAGAGAAACGCTATTTCCGTAATGCCGGACCTAATCTGTTTCGTGTGGACTCCACTTGCTATGACATCAAGATAGCCAAGGAAGGTTCTTCGCCGAGTGGCAGCGAGAAAGTGAATATGGAGAACCTGCCCGAAATCATTTCTGCTGTGAAGAAGGAGGGCAAGGCCATTGTTGCGCCGAAGCGCATGCGCGTCACCTACACGTTGACCGTGGATACCAATGCCGTGCCTGCCGGGAAAATCATCCGTTGCTGGTTGCCCTATCCCCGTCAGGACCAGGCTCGGCAGCAGGATGTCGAGTTCATTTCGGCCAGTGAACCGCAATACACCTTTTCGTCGCCCGAGTGCCGTCACAGTACATTGTACATGGAGAAACGTGCTGTCGAAGGCGAACCGACCGTATTCTCCGAAACCTTTGAGTTTACCGCCAACGGCGAATGGCATAATCTGAAGCCGGAAGACGTGCAGCCCTATGATACGACGACCGCCCTTTATAAGGAATATACTGCCGAGCGTGAGAAGCATATCGTCTTTTCCCCACGCTTGCGCGAACTTGCTGCCAAATTGACAGCCGGTGAAACCAACCCCTACTTGAAAGCCAAACGTATCTTCCGTTGGGTGAATGACAACTTCCCGTGGGCTTCTGCACGCGAATATTCCACCATTGAGAATATCCCGGAATATGTGTTGGACAACCGTCACGGAGACTGTGGCCAAGTCAGCCTGCTGTTCATTACGCTTTGCCGCATCAGTGGAATTCCCGCACATTTCCAGAGCGGCTTCATGATGCATCCCCGTGCATGGAATCTGCACGATTGGGCAGAAGTCTATTTTGAGGGTGTGGGTTGGGTGCCTGCCGACCAGTCATTCGGCATTCCTGCCTTTGCTCGCAATGCCGACGAAGAATATTTCTTCCTGGGTGGTATAGACTCTTGGCGCATGATTGTGAACACTGATTACGGCATGCCGCTACAGCCCGAAAAGCAGTATCCCCGCAGCGAGACCGTCGACTTCCAGCGTGGCGAGGTGGAGTGGGAGGGAGGTAACCTCTACTTCCCGCAGTGGGACTACCACATGGACATTGATTACTTGAATTATTAAGGTACTATCTGCCCTCTAAAAACAGATGATGCGTTCAGCCCGAACACATCATCTGTTTGGTATAAACGCATCATCTGTTTACCCCAAATGCATCATCCGTTTCGGCCGCAACGGGTGATGCGTCTTTTTATGCCCTATCTGTCAGTTCTTTAACAGTCAGCAATCGTACATAAATGCTAATTTGTCAGTCTTTGCCGTTAACCGCTGTTAAGCCCTAAATATCCTCTGTTAAAAGAGAACAAAAAAGAGTGACAAGCGGAATAACTGAACGTTTTTTGTCGTTATTTTAACGTCGTAATGTTAAACGAAACTTGAATATTAACAATTTAAAGAATAGGAAGAATAGTATGAAACAGACAACAAAAAACATCCTTGGAGTTGCGGCTATCGTGCTCCTGAGCTCTGGAGTGGCTGGATTGACCACTTATAAGATGCTGAATAAGGAAAAGCCTGCCGCATTCAGCGAGTTGTTCCAACAGAACCCGAATAATCTGCTGCCGGCAGCTTTCCATGCAACGGATGCCCAGCCTGTGGATTTGACACAAGCAGCGGAGAGCTCGCTCCATGCTGTAGTGCATATACGTGCCACTCAGTTGAGCAAGACTCAGACGGTGCAAGAACAGCCGGATATTTTTGACTTCTTCTTTGGAGACGGTCGTGGACGCCAGCGCCAGATACAGACCCAGCCGCGTGTAGGTTTCGGTTCGGGGGTCATCATCTCCAAAGACGGATATATTGTGACGAACAATCACGTGGTGGAAGGTGCTGATGAAATCACTGTGAAACTGAATGACGACCGTGAGCTGAAAGGACGCATCATCGGTACTGACCCTAGCACGGACTTGGCATTGATTAAGATTGAAGGGGATGACTTCCCGACAATTCCGGTTGGTGACTCCGACCAGTTGAAGGTGGGAGAATGGGTATTGGCAGTAGGTAATCCGTTCAACCTGAACTCTACCGTAACAGCTGGTATCGTCAGTGCAAAAGCCCGTTCCATTGGCTCTTCTGCCTCCAACGGACAAGCTGCAAACATCCAGTCTTTCATTCAGACGGATGCTGCCATCAACCAAGGTAACAGTGGTGGTGCGTTGGTGAATGCCAAAGGCGAGCTAGTTGGTATCAATGCCATGCTTTACTCACCCACGGGTGCTTATTCCGGCTATGGTTTTGCCATCCCTACCAGCATTATGACAAAGGTGGTAGCCGACTTGAAACAGTTTGGTACCGTGCAGCGCGCGCTCCTTGGCATCAAGGGTAGTGATTTGAGCACAGACCTGCAGATGGACGAACGTTGGACCGAAGAACTGAAGAAGAAGGCCGACGAACTTGGTGTGAAAGAGGGTATCTATGTGGCCGAAGTTGTTGAAGGTGGTTCCGCTGCCGGCATCTTGAAGGAAAATGATGTAATCATAGCATTGAACGGCAAGAAGATTCACAAGTTCTCGGATTTGCAGGAAATGCTGGCAAAACACCGTCCGGGCGACAAAGTGAAGGTAACAGTGGTTCGTGACAAGAAGGAAAAGGAATTCGAAATCACGCTGAAGAATGAGCAAGGCACTACGAAGGTAGTGAAGGATGCCGGAATGGAAATCTTGGGTGCAGCCTTCAAGCCCGTATCTTCCGAGCTGAAGAAGCAGTTGAACCTGGGTTACGGTCTGGAAGTTACCGGGGTTACCAATGGCAAGATGGCCGATGCAGGTATCCGCAAGGGCTTCATCATTCTGAAAGCCAACGGAGTGCCGATGAAGACGGTGGACGATTTGGAAAAGGCGATGAAAGAGGCAAGAAAGTCTCCTGAGCAAGGTTTGTTCATCACCGGTATGTTCCCGTCAGGAAAACGTGCAATGTATGCCGTTGATTTGACTCAAGAATAAAAAATAGGGATAGTTAGGTAAGAAGATTGTAATATTAGCTAACAATAGCGAAAAAGGGGGTGTCGGTACAATACATACCGGCATCCTTTTTGTTATATAGGATAAGATATAAATAAGGTGAAAAAGTTGGGATGAAATTATTGTAACAAAATAATTTGTCGTACCTTTGCAACCCAAATCTGTATTATAAGAATGAGACAACTTAAAATTACAAAAAGTATCACTAACAGAGAGAGCGCTTCTCTTGACAAGTATTTGCAGGAAATCGGTCGCGAAGACCTCATTACTGTTGAAGAGGAAGTGGAGCTCGCTCAGCGCATCCGCAAGGGTGACCGTGTTGCACTGGAGAAATTGACACGTGCCAATCTGCGTTTCGTTGTATCTGTGGCCAAGCAGTACCAAAACCAAGGTTTGAGTTTGCCCGACTTGATTAACGAGGGTAATTTAGGACTGATCAAGGCTGCCGAAAAGTTCGATGAAACACGTGGTTTCAAGTTCATCAGTTATGCAGTATGGTGGATACGTCAGTCCATTCTGCAGGCTTTGGCAGAGCAGTCGCGTATTGTACGTCTTCCGTTGAACCAGGTAGGCTCGCTGAATAAAATCAGCAAGGCCTTCTCCAAGTTCGAGCAGGAAAACGAACGTCGTCCGTCTCCTGAAGAGCTTGCCGATGAACTGGAAATCCCTGTTGACAAAATCTCTGATACGCTGAAGGTGTCCGGCCGTCACATTTCGGTGGACGCACCTTTTGTAGAAGGAGAGGACAACAGCTTGCTCGATGTGCTGGTCAACGACGACTCCCCTATGGCCGACCGCTCTTTGGTGAACGAGTCTCTTGCGAGGGAAATTGATAGAGCTCTTTCTACGTTAACCGATAGGGAAAAAGAAATCATACAGATGTTTTTCGGTATCGGACAGCAGGAAATGACATTAGAGGAAATCGGCGACAAATTCGGCTTGACCCGTGAGCGTGTGCGTCAGATTAAGGAAAAAGCAATCAGAAGATTAAGACAAAGTAATCGTAGTAAATTGCTCAAATCTTATTTGGGATAAATAAGAAATATCAGTTTCCGACAAATAGAAGGAATTAAAAAACCGTACGTCTTTAGTAGGCGTGCGGTTTTTTTTATATCTTTGCCCCCATTGATAATTCATAACTTATAACTCATAACTCAATGAAATACGTTCGTATACTTTGTGCCGTAGCTTTGGTTTTTGCGTTGTGCTCGGCTTTTACAATGAAAGATAAGGAAAAGGCTGTATATGCTTTTGGTGTGGCGGCTTCTTTCAATGACTCCATCGTATATTATACAGACATCCAGGTATTGGACAGCGTAGAGCTGGATAAGAATGGATTCTTGCCCAAGCGTGATTTATACACTTACCAGCTCAAGAATTATCTGGAGTATAATCTGAAGAAGCCGGACTATACTTGCATGATTTATTTCTCTGAAACACTACTGTCCAAAGAAATTTTCTTGGACGTATTTTAAATTATTAAATATCAATGTTTTACGCGACTATATTTTTTCGAGATTTGATTTTATACTTTTGCAAATTGTATTGCAAGAGATAGAAATCATGAATCAGGGAAAGACTGTATTCGCTCAGATAATGT
>ERZ780003.581-NODE-581-length-10392-cov-3.97872_pt1 | contig 10392 bp, 9 predicted proteins | sample MGYA00511931_ERZ780003 | MGnify/ENA primary metagenome ERZ780003 (study PRJEB29588, sample SAMEA2162297) | human gut metagenome | biome: human gut; feature: human-associated habitat; material: faeces | place: Denmark | collected 2008/2010 ... | reverse complement strand
TGGTTTGTTTACATTTTTATTTTTTCTGCCACCAAATAAATTTTTGAAGCGATTACTCTTACCTGGTGACGTATCAGAGTTTTCACCTGGTACCAAATTAGATCCTGAAGACTGACTTCTATTAGAATTTAATTTGGATATTTTATTTAAACCTCTTCGCTTATTTAAAGCACTTGCTAATTTATTATTTCCAAGCTTGTTTTTTCCTAAATTATTTTTATTTAACCCAGGCATTTTATTATTAGAATTTTTGTTATTAGCGTTTTTTATTTTATTAACTGGATTTTTATTATTTTTACTATTTGATAATTTTTCATCTAGTTTGTTTATACCACGATTTGCAAAATTAGAAACAGATGAAGGTTCATTTGCTGTTTCTAATTCTGGAAAATCATCAATTTGTTCTATTTCTTCTGGTACACTTTGTGTACTATCTATTTCATTTAATTCTTGAGGTGATTCTACTATAGAATCATTATCCTCAATGTTTTTTTGATCCATTAGAATCACCTACTTTACTTATATTATAATCCTCCGCCTTCACCAAACGAATCTAATTCTTCATCGGTTACAATTATGTTAATTCGCATTCTTCTATTACCACATACGAATAAAGCTTCACCTTGAGAATATCTTTTTATACTATCTTTTTCATTTTCATTTAAATCTATTAATTTTGATAAATCTTCTACTGCTTGTTTTTTAAGTCCCATTACTAAATAATAAGAAGCATTATCAAATATAGCTTTACCTTGTGTTATAACAGCTGGATCAGTAAAATCACTTGGTTGTTGTGTAATTATTATTGTTCCAGTATTATACTTTCTAGCTCTTCTTTGTATTTGAGCTAAGAATTCAGCTCCTAATGAGTTATTTGAACCTAACAATACATGTGCTTCATCTACTGTAAGAATCGTATCAACACTCTTATCAAGAGTTAAACTCCAAGCATATTTTAAAATATTAAAGAATAAAGCATTTCTAATATTAGTATCTGCATTCATTAATTCTCTTATATTAAACACAATAAAATTAGTAGTTGGAGATATTGTTGTATGCCCATCAAAATAATATCTAAGTTCATTAATAATAGGTCTTACTTTTAACTCCAATATTTCCATTACATTTCTTTCTTGTGTCTTTTCTGTCATAGACATAAGTTTACCTTTAATAGTTGTATAAACATCTGAGAAAGTCGGGAAATCATTGCTTTTAAATCTAGTAAAATCAGAATTAAAATCTATACCAAATCTTTTATATGTTTCTTGTAGTACTTCACTAAACATATTTACAACATCTTCAGTAATACTAGGATCATAATATTTTAAAAATGCCTTTACTGTTTGTATAGTTCTAGTTAAAACAGTATATCCTAGTCCTTGAGCCATTTCTTCTTCATCTGCATCAACTACAACTTCAAGTGGATTGATCATTCCATATTCTCCACCTTTTCCTAAATCAATGAAATCACCATCATATTTTTTAGTCATTTCTTCAAGTTCGCCTTCCGGATCTATCATTACTAACTTAGAACCATTACGTAAGTGAGATCTTATCATTAATTTAGCAGCTGTACTTTTACCACTACCAGATGTACCAAGTATAATTAAATTTGCATTGTTTCTATTATTTTCTTTTTTTATCTTATATAAGAATTGATTAAATAATATTACTCCTCCAGAAAAATCCACACCAAGTAAAGTAGATAATCCCGGGTCTTTTATACTATCAAATATAAATGGATACATCGCAGCAATTGTTGGAGAAGGAATAGGAGTTCCTATTCTATCTTCAATTTCTTGCTTTGGATAAATAGGGATTATAGATTTTAATACCTTTTCTTGTTCAAATCTTAAAGGAATAGCTCTCATTTCCATAGCTTCTAAATAATTTTTCACTTGTAATTTTTTAGCTACTAAATCATCTTGTGAATCAGCAGTAACCATTATATGCATTTGAAAATCATATATTTTTGATTGTGTAGAAGCAAGCATTGTAATAAATTGTTCCAAAGATTCATAATCAAGTCTTATTCTTTCTTGTAACGTTTTATCATTTTCTTGTTGATATCTTACTTTTAAATCTGCGATTTCCTTATTTATCATTTTACTTATTACACTAAATGGAAGTGGAATATGTTTTATAACGATTTTTATTCCAGATAAACTTGTTAATTGAGATAAAAATCCAGGATCTATAAATTTTGGATATGATATTACTGTAAGTATAGTAGAATATTTATCACTAATTATAAAATCAGATGCTCTATATTCTAAGCCTTTTGGCGCTATTTGTTGACGTATATCCATTAACTCATCACCGTCCCTAGTGTAGTTGTTTGTCCTCCATTTAAGAAATTATCAAGTATAATTCTTAAATCGTCATTACTTGTTTGTTTAGACATTAATCCTGCATTAGCAAAATAAGAAATCAAATTTTTAATTCTTTTTTGTATTATTTCAGTATCTTTATGTTTAAATAATAGATAATATTCTGTATCAACAACGTTGTTAGTAACAAACATATTAGCTTTATTTATATCACTAATAATTAATTGTCTTTTTTTAACATCTGAAGTTGAATTATATAGAAGTTGTAATTGAGATAAATATAAGTTTATATCAACTGGTCTATCTGCAACTACAATCCAGAATTCATAATCTATCATATTATAAACATCTTTTAAATTATTAATTACCATATCTTGCATTTCTTGTTCCATTATAAAGATATTTCTTGGTTCTATTTTTACACCTGTAACTCTTTCTTTATTATTAAGAATGATTTCACCATTTACAATATCTCTAACAGGAATATCATCTGCAGTATATTTACTTTTTATTGTTTTCGCCATCGTTTACACACCAACCTTTCCAAACGAATTTTTGTCTTGTTGTATAAAATTCTATTAATGATTTAATCATTGTAAGAACATTGTGATAATTTGGTATTGGGAATACCAGAAAGCTACACACTAATCCAGGAATTAGTGTTATTATTGCTGCTACCATATTTTCAACAGGTAATATTAATAACAGTAGTAGCGTAGCTGATATTCCACAAGAAAATAATATTAAATCAAATTTATTAAATAAACCAAATATTAACATTGATTTTTTTGAATTAGCTGGTATTAAAAAATTATTATTCATTTATCTTTTCCCCTTTTAATTCTTCTTTTGTTTTGTAGCATTTATGTTATACATGTTGTTGTATGATTTTTCCCCAAGGTTTGCAGCAGTATGTGAAGCTTCGGCTTTATCATAGTCATCACTACTTTCAATCTCGTATGCTTTTTCAGCATCTTTTTTAGCTTGTTTTCTAATAGCAGCAAAATCACTACCTCTATAAACTGCTTTTTCTTCAAACGCACTGCTCTTATCAGTAGTTTGCTCAACAACTCTTAATTGACTTGATATAGCACCATTAGTAATTTTAGTTTCATTTTCATCTTCAAGCATTTTTACATATACGTCTGCCGCGTGTTGACCAGTATTAAATTCTGCATCTTTAGCTTCATTTAATTTTTTATAATGGTCATCTTCAGCAATTGACGCATATTGGTTTTCATCATAATCAACTATGTTACCATCTTTGTCCTTTCCCTTGCTTACTGCTATATAATCATCCCTTACTTTTTTAGCTTCTTCAATTTGTTGGTCTCTTTCTTTCTTTGCTTTTTCCATCGCCTCAGAATCTACCTTAGTTATTGGTTTTCCGTCAGGTCCAAGAATAGATGAGGTAGTCATACACTCACGTCTTATATCATCATCTGATTTAAATTGATTTTTTATTTCAGCATCAGTAGTTTCTGTTGTTATCGATAATCCATTATTTTTATTGAATTCATCCAACTTTCTTTTACTACCCCTATATCTATCAACAGCATCTTGTTTTATATTATTTATATCTACATTTTTTAATGCTTCATATTGGTTATGTGCCTTAATGTATGCATCTGAAGCTTCTTTAAATTCTTTCTTCTTGTTATCATCATTCCATTCTCTACTCAAATACGAATTTGGTTTGATTAACATTTCTTTTTTAGCAGCTTCATCAATTGAATCTACTGTTTTTTTAACATTTTGTAAATTGTCAATTTGCATTCTAGATTTTTGATAATCAGTAGGTAATCCAACAGCATCTTGTGCTTTCGCCTTTAAAATACCAAAAGCTGTTGCACCATTTTCTTTTCCTATTTCTCTTTCTGTTCTATGAGTATTAGCTTGTTCAATTCCTTTTTTTATACCTTGTGTCATTTTCCCAGAACTATATGCTTGACGGCTTGAATGTACAAAACCACTTGTTGCACCTGCTAAAGTTGATGTAAGAAAACCACCCGCAGTTTTAAGTCCTCCTTTTAAACCGCCACCATTAGCATTAAAATTTTTCTTTGCATTAACAGCTCTATGTGCCAAGTTACCACCTGCTACTCCAAGGGCTCCAACAGCACCAGCAGCTCCTGCCAACATCGCTTTTCCACCTAAAGCTTGTTCACTAACTTTTTTAAATGGATTAAGTTGCATTTTTCCGTCCAAGCTTATTCCAGTTATATCTTGAATAAGTTTTGGAAATTGTTTTGCAAACATCAATGCACCTATTATTATAAATATTATTACAAAAGGATTGTCAATTGGATTACCATTAAAGTCTTTTAATGCAGGTTGTGTAGCAACTTGTTGTATTATAAATATTGCAAAGAAAATTGCTATTAATCTTATAAATAAATCAGCATATGTCTTACCAACATTAGACAACCATTTTTTAAATATTCCTTCTCCTTTAATAGGATCAATATATGAAATAATAGGAATTGGTGCGATTAATCTTAAGAAATATAACTTTATAATTCTTACTGCAACATCCATACAAAAACTAAGTAATACAAGTGCAGCAAATGCACCACATATAGTAGATATTATGAATTTATAATCGAATGCAAATATATCTCCTTTTTTAATTCTTAATAGAAAGTCAAGAAGTGCATTTGTATCCTGATGCTCCACTATATAATCCATTTGAGTATTAGTATTTGTTCCCACAGTTGAATTATCAGTTGCAACATTATCTTGATATCCAGCTCCCCAAAGATCACATGTAGCTGATGGTTTAGAGCCTTCTATATATCTAGAATATGAGCGACACCCCGTCAAATTCGGATCAGTACTAGTACTATATAAAATATCATTATTTGGAACTACAAATGCTGAAAATAATGGAAATGATATCGTACTAGAATTTTTTACATTTTTACCAACAGAACCTATTATTAATTTAGGTACTGTATTATTATCCACAATCTTTTGTTGTAATTCCATTGCTTTATCAAATAAAAATTGGTATGAAACAAGTAAAACCAAAGCAACTGCAATATTTTGAATTAACTTTGAAAATCCCTTGCTTTTATCTGTCATTGCATCAGGATTAACTATATAATTCAAAAAAGAAAGTGATAATTTAAATATCATAAAAATACTTAGAATTACAGTAATTCTATTTGCAAATGCAGCTAATGAAGCATTATCAAAAACTTGTACACTTGATATTTGGAATATTAAGTCATACAAACTTTCTATTAACCATATTACTACTTTATCTATTGCAGCAAAAAGTCCTCTAATAATACCTAAAAACCATGTTCCTAAATTTGGCATTTACATCCCTCTATTTCATATTTTTTGAAAATCAATCTATCTTACATTATTATAACATAAGTATAGTTTTTTTTAAACATATTTTTTCTAAAAACAAAAAAACTTCAAAAATGAAGTTTTAATATTTAATTTTATTGTTTTGCAGATGTATCTCCACAGTTACTTTCTGGACCGTTTATAAATTTACAAGCACAATTCCAAACAGTTTTTTGATCGTCTGGTGCTATTACATTTAATAAAATTTTAACCACAAATACTACTAGGAATACTAAAGCAGCAGAAATCAATCTCTTGATAAACAATTGTTGTCCCTTCTTGATTTCGTCTTCCTTACTAGCTACAACTGCTTTTCCTAAATCAAGCATACCAAATAAAATTAATAAAACTGGAATTGCAATTTGTATTATTAAAATAACAGTCGAAACAAGTGTTTGTACAGAAGCAACGTCTTTCCCGCTACACCAATCTGTATTTACTGTAGTTTCTAAAATTTGAATTAAATCCATTTTCATTTCCTCCCTTACTAAAGATATAATACTTTATTTGCCTTTTTTTGTCAATATTTAATACATTGAATACACAACATTTACATTATTTTATAACGTATGGTTCTTTTTCACTACCATCACCAGACGAAACAGTTAAGTGTGAACTTAAGTAGATGACTGGTCTAATTCCATTTTCCTTTGAAGCTTTATAATAGTAAGCACCGTTTTCAGTTATTGCATATACATCATATGTATTTTCAGAATAAGCATTTAATGTCCAGTTAGTTCCACTTAACTCACTCATATAATTATAATTAACACATTGTGGATCGTCAAAATGTTTGCATGTTGACTCTAAACTAGCCTTTGCATAATCATCAACATTCAAAAGTCCAATATGGCTTTTCATAGTTTTTCCACATAAATTAATGTTTGAAATTAAAGTTCCTCTTTTTATTGAATCAACACACCAAGTTGCATCAACTAAATATTTTTTTAATTTCGCAGATACAACACTATTTTTTTCATATATTTCTTTTAAATATACACTTATTCTACTAGTATCATATACATTCTTACCATAATCAGTTTCTTTTTCTAAATTATATCTATCATCCCATACAGTTTTTTCTAATTTTTCATTAATTAGATACATTTTAATACCATTATCATCTATTTTTACAATTCTCCAAGTTTTGCCATCAAATTTAACATAATTGTTTATATACTCACCTTTAAAAATATATTCATTTCCAACAGAGTATAAACCAGAATCAGATGTAACTACATTTTGTGTTAATTCACCATAAAGTGTTTTTGTATTATAATTATCACATTTCAAAATCGGATTATATAAATAATCATCTCCATTTTTTACAACTTCAACAGTTGCTGTACATTTATCCTTAGAATATAATTTACTTAATTCTTTTATATAATTTCCTTCAACTAAAGTAGAATCTGTAACACTTACAGTTCCATCTGTTAAAGGTAATTTATCAGAATTATCTTTATAATACTTTTCAGCAGCATTAACTAATTTATCTTCTAATTGTGAATAACTTTTAATTCCACCACTTGTTAAACTAGCAATCAATACAATCAATAATATAAATAAAACCATTCCACCTGCAGCAATTACGATAAAAGCTACATTTTTATTTCCCTTAAAAAACTTATTAGCTACATTATCTAACATAAAAACCTCCTAAACACATATATTATATCAATAAAAACATCAATTTACAACTATATCAATTTACAACTATATTATTCTAAATAGGAAAAGGTTAAAAATGGTTAAACCAAAAAGTTCAACAATAAACGCTAGTAAAAGTGCATTTACAAAAGCATCTTTATTATCAATTAAACTTTTTCCATTGCCTAATACTTTTTGTCTACCACCTTTTTTAATTGTTTCAGGCTCACTAGAATTATCTATATTATAATTGCTTAAAATTTGTTCTTTAAACTTTTCTAACTCAGAAATCTTGTTTGAATTCATATCTGATTGTATTGTTGCTTCATTTTCATCGTTAAAGAATATATTAGTATTTTTCAAAAAGAATTCTCTAACATTATCCATTATATTATTTTTATCAGATAAATTAATAATAGATTGTAATTTAATTAAAAATATCCTTAATTCATTAACATTTCCATTATAATATCTTAATTCATGTTCAATATAATCGCAAACACTAGATTCAATTTGATCTAGTGTTTTTCCATGAGAAGTCCCAAAAAGTAATATATTATTACCATCATATTGAATAACAAAATTATTATTAAAAATGGTTATAACATAAACATTCTTCATATTAATCACCTATTTTAAATATTTAAGTTCTCCCATTTGAGAAGTTGGAATAAATCCTGGTTTGGAATTCATAACATCTGGTATTCTATTTACAATTGCAGCACATGTAAGTTCAACAGTAGAAGGTCTAGTAATAACTAAATTAGTGTTTGGCTCTCCAAAAATTGTCCAATCATTTTTATCACAATCTTCATCAGAGTAAATCTTACCAATACATTCTGTTTCCAAAACTATTCCTTCTTCAGTTTCTGTTGTTACAACAGCACTCATTCCAGTTGCCATACCTGAGGCAACAACCATATTTAATGTAGAAGATTCTATATCCTTACCACAAGTTATAGGAACACATTTCTGAGTTTGATTTTTAACAGTTAAACCAAGTTTGTCACATAGCCATCCATTTACATTCCACATATACGAAGGTAAAAACTCACCAGCATTGATTAATTTTTTTCTTTCTTCATCACTAATATTATCAACAGAAGCAACTTGTTTATCGAATTCATCTAAAGTTAAACCTGCTCCATGGGCTTTTGCTAAAGCAATACCATAATCTTCAACATTATATGAAGAACTACCTTTAATTTTAGTAATTTTATGAGTTGAACCAGCCAATGTTGATATTAAATTTCCCCAGAATGCATCTTGATAACCACTACCTGTAATAGTACAATTATTTTCTTTAGCAAGTTTATCAATTTTATCTGTTAAAACTGGTGAAGAATTAAATGGATAAAATGCTTCTTCACAAGTTGTAATAGCATTTATTCCAAGTTTTGCACACAATAAAAGTGCGTCTGCTACATCCTTCATTAAACTCATTGTTGTAATAATACATACATCTGGCTTTTCTCTTTTTAACATTTCTTCTGCATCATCAACAGATGTAATATTTACTCCTATTTCTTTTCCACCAATAATATCAGAAATATCTTTTCCAATAATAGATGGATTAATATCAACTGCACCAACTATAGAACCACCATTTTCTATAACATATCTCATAGTATAAACTGACATTTTACCGCATCCATACTGAACTACTTTAACATTATTCATTTTATCCCTCCTAATTATAATTATAAATGTTTTTTTTTAATCTAACAATATATTATTAAAAAAACAAACAACTTTATACAAAAAAATGTAAATAAAAATTTATTAATACATTTCTATTTCAAACTATAATATAGTATAATTATTTTAGTACAAGGAGGAATAAAGTGGAAAATATAATAGAAGTTAAAGATTTAACAAAAGAATACAAAAATATAAAAGCTGTAGATAATTTATCCTTTGAAGTAAAAAAAGGAGAAATACTTGGATTGTTAGGTCCAAACGGAAGTGGCAAAACCACAACTATAAATTGCATATTATCATTATTAAATTATCAAAATGGAAGTATAAAAATTCTTGGTAAGGAAATGAAACCAGATGAATATGAATTAAAAAAGCAAATAGGTGTCGTATTTCAAGAAGTAGCTGTTTTTGAAGAATTAAATGTTTATGATAACATAGATTATTTTTGCGGTTTATATATAGAAAATAAAAAAATAAGAAAAAAATATATAGAAGATGCAATTAAATTAGTAGGATTAGAAAATTATAAAAAATATTATCCAAAACAATTATCAGGGGGACTACTTAGAAGACTTAATATTGCTTGTGGAATTGCTCACAAACCCAAAATTATATTTTTAGATGAGCCAACCGTAGCTGTTGATCCACAAAGTAGAAATAATATTTTAGAAGGAATTGAAAAACTAAGAAAAAAAGGTGCGACTATAGTTTATACAACACATTATATGGAAGAAGTTGAAATACTTTGTGATAGAATCATTATATTAGATAAAGGTAAAATACTTGCAACTGGAACTTCTGATGAGCTAAAAGAACTTGCTGATATAGATGAAAAAATTACTGTTGAATTAAATGAAATAAACAATGAATTTATAGAAGATATTAAAAAATTTAAATATGTTGATGATATTGAAATAAATTCAAATATCCTAATAATTAAATATAAAAAAGGCAAAAACAACTTAGAAAAATTAATCGATTGTTTAAAATCTCATAAAATTACATATAACAAAATTTTTTCAGAAAGACCAACACTTAATGATGTGTTTTTAAATTTAACAGGTAAGGAATTAAGAGATTAATGTTTACACATAATTTTATATATTCATTAAAAGTATTATTAAAAAATAAAATGCTTATATTTTGGACATTTGCCTTTCCAATACTATTAGGGATTTTCTTCAATATGGCCTTTTCTGATATAGAAAAAAATGAAAAATTAGATATAATAAATATTGCTATTATAGATAGTGAATCTAGCGATAATGTATTTAAAGAAACTTTTAAAAAATTTAATGATGAAACTCAAATGTTTAATATAAATTATACAAATTTTTCATTTTTTTCTATA
>ERZ780003.569-NODE-569-length-10704-cov-9.68945_pt1 | contig 10704 bp, 8 predicted proteins | sample MGYA00511931_ERZ780003 | MGnify/ENA primary metagenome ERZ780003 (study PRJEB29588, sample SAMEA2162297) | human gut metagenome | biome: human gut; feature: human-associated habitat; material: faeces | place: Denmark | collected 2008/2010 ... | reverse complement strand
TTCCCTTGGCACTGACCTGCATACTTTGTGCATCCATATAGGGGGATAATCCGGTGAAGATGAGCGTTGAATTTCCTGCCGGAATATCTACTTGTTTGGTACGCGTCACTTGGGCACCGTCAATGAACAGCGTTACCTTTTCGGCAGTTGTTTTCACCTTGTTTTGTCCCATAAGGGTGGTGGCTGCACAAAAGCAGAAACATGCCCATAGTCCTAATCTCAGTCGTTTCATAGTCAGTCTTTTTAATGTTATGTCACAAATATATGGATATTTCATTAACAATTGCTTTTATATATTGTCTTTTTTGCTTGCATCTTTACTGAAAAGATTGTTCTTTTGTACAATATGTTTGTTTACTCAATCTATCTGGGCTTTATGAAAATCAATCAATGGATATTTTACTCTTTGTTTCTGGGACTCATCAGTTGTCAATCGCAAGAACAGACTTTTACTGTGCATTGCACCGGACTGGACGCTCACGAAGGAGATACGGTCTACCTGTGGCGATATGGCGCCGACCGTATGACGGGTGACCGTGATTATGGGAAAGCTCCTTTGGACTTCGCTATTATCAGAAACGGAGAAGTTTCATTTTCCGGAAAAGAAGATACGTTGCATATCTATGGAATGGAGCATCCCGGTAGCATGAATTTCTTTTATCCAGAAAGAGGAAAACTGACATTGACAAATGTAGTCCCGCCGACAATGCCTGTACCGGATAAAAGTACCAATCCCCATTCACAAAACGTACGTCTTTGGAAACTTTGGCATGAAGATGATTTTCCGCTGGAAGCTACGCGGCAATTTGTATTCGACAATGCCCGGAACGCAATTGGATGGATGGTGTTTGATCGTTGGGCAGTGATCTATCCGGATGAACTGGAGACATTGTATCAGAAAACTCCTTCACAAATGCGAGACAGTACATCTGTATTGATAGGACTGAAACGGATGCTGGATGCTACCCGTAGCCTGAAGCCGGGAGATCATTTTATTGACTTCAAACAAGTGGAGTATGCAGAGAAAGACAGTTTGCTCTTTTCGGACATTGCAGGGCAGGGACATTCCGTGTGTTTACTCTTTTTTCTGAAGCCCAATGAAAAAGATGCTGTCCGTACAGAAATCAAAAATCTGCGAGAGCAATATCCCGATATACGTGTAATTGTCCCCACTTATAGATACCCGGACCCGGAATCTAAAGAATTCATTCATGAACTGGAGACCGTCTATCAGGCGACCATATTGGATGACAGTCACCGTTTTGAGAAAAGTGCCCGCTGGAAATATCATATTTACGGTTCTTTCAATTACGAATACTTATTTGATGCCCAGGGGCAGTTGGTGAAGATGAAACCTGTTTTATAAAGACGCATAATTCCCTTGGCACTGACCTGCATACTTTGTGCATCCATATAGGGGGATAATCCGGTGAAGATGAGCGTTGAATTTCCTGCCGGAATATCTACTTGTTTGGTACGCGTCACTTGGGCACCGTCAATGAACAGCGTTACCTTTTCGGCAGTTGTTTTCACCTTGTTTTGTCCCATAAGGGTGGTGGCTGCACAAAAGCAGAAACATGCCCATAGTCCTAATCTCAGTCGTTTCATAGTCAGTCTTTTTAATGTTATGTCACAAATATATGGATATTTCATTAACAATTGCTTTTATATATTGTCTTTTTTGCTTGCATCTTTACTGAAAAGATTGTTCTTTTGTACAATATGTTTGTTTACTCAATCTATCTGGGCTTTATGAAAATCAATCAATGGATATTTTACTCTTTGTTTCTGGGACTCATCAGTTGTCAATCGCAAGAACAGACTTTTACTGTGCATTGCACCGGACTGGACGCTCACGAAGGAGATACGGTCTACCTGTGGCGATATGGCGCCGACCGTATGACGGGTGACCGTGATTATGGGAAAGCTCCTTTGGACTTCGCTATTATCAGAAACGGAGAAGTTTCATTTTCCGGAAAAGAAGATACGTTGCATATCTATGGAATGGAGCATCCCGGTAGCATGAATTTCTTTTATCCAGAAAGAGGAAAACTGACATTGACAAATGTAGTCCCGCCGACAATGCCTGTACCGGATAAAAGTACCAATCCCCATTCACAAAACGTACGTCTTTGGAAACTTTGGCATGAAGATGATTTTCCGCTGGAAGCTACGCGGCAATTTGTATTCGACAATGCCCGGAACGCAATTGGATGGATGGTGTTTGATCGTTGGGCAGTGATCTATCCGGATGAACTGGAGACATTGTATCAGAAAACTCCTTCACAAATGCGAGACAGTACATCTGTATTGATAGGACTGAAACGGATGCTGGATGCTACCCGTAGCCTGAAGCCGGGAGATCATTTTATTGACTTCAAACAAGTGGAGTATGCAGAGAAAGACAGTTTGCTCTTTTCGGACATTGCAGGGCAGGGACATTCCGTGTGTTTACTCTTTTTTCTGAAGCCCAATGAAAAAGATGCTGTCCGTACAGAAATCAAAAATCTGCGAGAGCAATATCCCGATATACGTGTAATTGTCCCCACTTATAGATACCCGGACCCGGAATCTAAAGAATTCATTCATGAACTGGAGACCGTCTATCAGGCGACCATATTGGATGACAGTCACCGTTTTGAGAAAAGTGCCCGCTGGAAATATCATATTTACGGTTCTTTCAATTACGAATACTTATTTGATGCCCAGGGGCAGTTGGTGAAGATGAAACCTGTTTTATAAAGACGCATAATAGGCTTCTGCCTTTGCCAGTGTCTCTGGCTTGCCCACATCAAACCAGTTTTCGCTGTCTATAGGAAATCCTTGAATGCGTGCTTTCGGGCAGATATCCACATAAAACGGAATAATGGAAAATTTCCCTGTCCAGCGTTCATCTTCCATATAGCGGAAAATAGAGGGAGAAAGAACATGGACGCAACCAAAAGCTTGCAACTGATAATGATCGCTGGGATAATCGAGTTCTTTGGGGAGTACTTCCCCTGTAGAAATATTCGTCCAACCACAAAGGCGGTTATCTTGATTCATCAATAGATAGCGGGATGTTTTCCGGTGATTGGTGAGTAGAGTGGCATCTGCATCACTTTCCAGATGGTGGTGGTAGAAAGCATTGAGATCCAGGTCTGTCAGGATATCGGCATTATGTATAAGAAAAGGCTCGTTGCTCTCCAGCAGAGGACGGGCTTTTTTGATACCACCACCGGTATCCAGCAGTTCACCCCGTTCGTCACTGATATGAATATCCACACCGAAGTTCTGGTTTGCACGAAGGAAGTCTATAATCTGACTTCCAAAATGGTGGATGTTTATGGTGATATCATGGAAGCCGGCATCTTTTAGTTTTAAGATGACACGCTCCAGCATCGTTTTGCCTGCTACGGAGACAAGTGCCTTGGGCATATTGTCTGTCAGTGGGCGCAGGCGGGTGCCGAGGCCTGCAGCGAATATCATTGCTTTCATTGTTTTAAATTCTTGAGCTACTGATAAATTGAATTAAGATTTTAAATGTAAGTTTCATAAGCGGATTGAAAAAGAAGGAGATTTATGCCTCAACTCCGTACTATCTCTGTATGATCTCCGTACCATCTCCATATCAACTCCGTATTAGGTTCGTATCAACTCCGTACTATCTCCGTATAAAGGCTGTTCGTATAGATACGGAGCAGGTACGGACCTGGTACGGAGCGGGTTATTAGGAGATAGTCTTTAGCTTTTCGCTTTAAATGTCTGTTCAATATTCTGTTCCCTGTGCATCAGATTTACCTGTACTCCGAATTTCTGGTTCAGATGTTCTGCCAGGTGTTGTGCTGAATAAACCGAGCGGTGTTGTCCGCCTGTGCATCCGAAACAAATGGAAAGGTTTGTAAATCCACGTTCCATGTATCGTTTCACGGAAGCATCTACCAGACCGTATACATGTTCGAGGAACGTGGTTATTTCTCCATCGTCTTCCAGAAAGCGGATAACAGGTTCATCCAGTCCGGTGAAGGGTTTATAACGGTCGTACTTACCAGGGTTGTTTACGGCACGACAGTCGAATACAAAGCCACCACCGTTGCCACTTGAATCCTCAGGGATACCTTTTTTATATGCAAAACTGGTGACCTTTACTACAAGGCGGCGCTTCTGGAGGTCGTCAGTGAATTGTTTCAGCTCGGTAAGTTCTTTCAGCACATGGCAGAGGTACGGATATTCGGGATAGGGTTCCTGCAATAGTTGTCGCAGGTTTTCAATAGCGAAGGGGACGCTTTGGATGAAATGGGGTTTCTTCTCGAAATAGCCACGGAAGCCATAAGCACCCAGCACTTGCATGGTACGGAACAATACGAAATGACGTAATTGAGCATAGAAATATTTCTCGTCCACAGGCTGGTATTTACACAGAGAGTCCAAATATTCCTTTAAAAGTTCTTTGCGAAGGCTCTCAGGATAATTGGCCTTGGCTTGCCACAGGAAGGAAGCTACATCATAATAAACTGGACCTTTACGTCCGCCTTGGAAGTCGATGAGCCATGGTTCACCTTCTTTAATCATAACGTTCCGGCTCTGGAAATCACGATACATGAATGTAGCCGAACTACTGCGCATCAATACGTCCGCCATCTTCTGGAAATCATCTTCCAGGCGGTCTTCCTGAAATTCCATTCCGGTAGCTTTCAGAAAACAGTATTTGAAGTAATTCAAGTCCCATAAGATACTGCGGCTGTTGAATTCTGATTGTGGGTAGCAATATGAGAAGTCCATTCCGTCTGCACCGGAGAACTGTACGGCTGGCAACAGGCGCATTGTCTTACGCAGAAGCTGTTTCTCTTCTTCATCAAAGACACTGGTCTTGCGTCCTTTTTCGATGGCATTGAACAGGAGAGTGTCTCCCAGGTCTTCTTGCAGATAAAATGCATCGTTATCACTCTTTGCTATGACTTGTGGCACGGGCAGTCCTTTCTTGCGGAAATGGTCTGCCATATAGAGGAAAGCCTGATTCTCTTCGAGGGAAGTTCCGCTGACACCGATAAGGGTAGGGGTGCCCGTAAGGCGGAAGTAACGACGGTTGGAGCCGGATGAAGGAAGTTCTTCAATAGTTTCCGGTTCGTGTCCGGTATACGTACAATATAATTTCTTGAGTTCTTCAGTAATCATAGTAATTTACTTTTATTTGGGCAGCTAAGGTAAGAGTTTTGGGGAATATATACTACCTTTGCGGGAAATAAATCTGTGCGGTATGATAAGAAATATTCCCCAATTTCTGATAGCGGCGCCTACTTCGGGCACTGGAAAAACCACTGTCAGCCGATTGCTGATGACGTTATTGACGCAGAAAAAACTACGTGTACAGCCCTATAAGTGCGGGCCGGATTATATCGACACGAAGTATCATGAAAAAGCTTGCGGAATTCCGTCTTACAATCTGGACCTTTTTATGGCTTCCGAGCATCATGTATGTAAGGTATATAATCATCATGCAGTAGATGCGGATGTTTGTATTGTAGAAGGCATGATGGGAATGTTTGACGGATATGACCGTAGTAAAGGCTCGTCGGCAGAGATAGCAAAGGTGCTTCGTCTGCCTGTGGTGCTGGTGGTAAGTGCCAAGGCGGCGGCTTACTCATTGGCGGCAATGATAAAAGGATATGTGGATTTTGATCCGCAAGTGGAGGTGGCAGGTGTCATTTTCAACCAGGTGGGCGGTGACCGGCATGAAGAGATGCTGCGTGAAATCTGCGAAGATCTGAATATTCTTTGTTTCGGGTGTTTGCGGAAGTATGATGTGCTGAAAGAAGAAAGTCGTCATTTGGGACTGGACTTTAGCCGGAAAGAGAAAGGAAGTATCACCCAAACAATGATGAAAGAACTGGAACGTCAACTGGATATTGAGTTATTGCTGGAGATGACAAGACGAAGTGTGGATGTTCCTGATAAACTGGAGAGAAGAAAGAGAGCGCTTGCCAGTATGAATATATGGATTGCCCGCAATAAGGAGAGTTTTTCATTTATTTATGCAGAGCATCTGGAGTGGTTGAATGGCTTGGGGAAAGTTACTTATTTTGATCCGGAGGATAATAGCGTTGTACTACCGGATGATGTGGATATACTCTACCTGCCCGGAGGTTATCCGGAGAACCGTGCCAGGCAACTGAGTGCGGCAACGAATGTGATGAACTCCATCAAAGACTATATAGAGCGAGGTGGATATACACTGGCAGAGTGTGGGGGGATGATGTATCTTACATCTGTTTTGATGACAGGTACTGATACCCGTATGGAGTACAATATGGCAGGTGTACTGCCCGTCAAGGTATCCGCATTTAAGGGTGATATGCGTTTGTCACTGGGGTATAGGAGCTTTGAATTTAGAGGAATGAAGATACGTGGGCATGAGTTCCATTACTCGCAGGTCATTGAATCGGATGAGGAACTAACCTCGGCAGCACAGGTATATAATGCCAAGGGACAGCCGGTGAACACACCGGTCTATCACTATAAGAATCTGATTGCAAGTTATACACATTTATATTGGGGAGAGACTGGATTCATGAGACTGTTTGAACCGGTCCCGGGAAATCCGTTTTTATTCTAAAATTTTAGTATCATGAGAAAGATTTACACCAGAACGGGAGATAAGGGAATGACAGGTATCCACGGTGGAGAACGTGTTCCGAAGGATGATATCCGTATAGAAGCTAACGGCTGTATTGATGAATTGAACACTGTAATAGGTATTGTCAGGTCGTTGCTGCCGGTAGATGATGTTTGGCAGGGATTGTTGCATGATATACAACGTGAGTTAATGGTAGTGATGAGCCACGTTGCTACTCCTTCTGCATTGCGGGATGCAGATCCTGAACGTCCGGGGAGCGGTAATCCGAACCCACTGCATGCAGCGGAAATGACTGTGCAGTGCGAACAGGCTATGGACGCCATGATGCTTCAGTTGGAAGATAATGATTATTTCCTCTTGCCGGGGGGAACCCAGATTTCAGCGCAATTGCAATTTGCCCGTGCCGTGGCACGTCGTGCCGAGCGACGGCTCTGGACTTTGAATCGGGAAGACTCTGTACCGGAAGATATTTTGCGCTTTATCAATCGTCTTTCTGACCTTTTCTTTGTCATGGCACGCATGGAGATGCAGCGACAAGGATGGGACGAGGAACGATGGCAAGCGTTTGCTTATAAGAGAAAGAGAAAACAGCCTTAATGCCTAAAATAGAATACCTTCTTTTTGAAGACCCACAGACTCAACAGGAAATATACTATAACTTGTATCCACAGCGTTATCATTTCCGGACGAATGTCCGCCAGGGTTCCTCCCATTGAATTCAATTTGACAAAGGCCAACACGGCAGGGGCTGCCGGAACTACATAGTGTGCTGCCTGCCAGTACCATGGCATCAGTTCAAGCGGGTAGGAAACTCCGGACAGGAAAATATATCCTACGGAGAAGAAGGCAATCATCAGCAGGGGAGCTTCTGAATCAGTGAAGTAGCGTGATGCCGCCAACCCAAAGAAACTTGTCCCTAACAGAAAAGGAATCATCATCGTAATAATATCCCTGCCATTTCCTATATTGGGAATGCTGAAAAAGTGAGGAAGCAAGCCTAACAGGAATAAGGCAAAGATGAAGTAAAGCATAACGTAAACGAAAGTTCTTCCGGAAATGTTATATAATGCTTGAAGCCAAGTAAGTTTTTTGTGCTTACCTACCATCTTCCCCTTCGGGTACTCCTCTCCCGTCACCATTCCTATCACCATTAGTAATGTCTGAAAAATAATGACAATCATAACAGCGGGGATGAGGTACGAACCGTATCCTTCGGTATAATTATATAAGGCTGTACCCGACACGTTTACAGGTGCCGATGAGGCTACTGCCAGCAGTCCCTGAGGAGGTAAGAATACAACACCTTCTGCACGATGCACATCGTTTACGGCAAGCATTACACGGGAAGAAGCTTCTTGTAGATTCTTAAAATTCAAGAAAGCATCCGTGGAGGCATAAACGGTAAAGACTGATTGTTCACCGCGACCGACGCGGGCATCAAAGTCAGCGGGGAGGTAAAGAATACCATCTACTTTACTCTGTTTCAGCCATTCTTTTGCTTCAAGATAGTTCGGAGTAAGTGCATAGACTGATGCTTGTGGGGTGGCATTGAGCAGACGGATATATTCGCGGCTGAGGGCGGAATGGGAATTGTCGACGATGGCAACCGGTGTTTTCCGCACAAGGTTGGGAGCATACATCAAGTTATATAAAAGTCCGTAAGCGAAGATACCTCCCATTAGTACTAACAGTATAGCCGCATTGGTGCTGATGGAGCGCCATTCGCGGAAAATGACAGTTGCTATTGAGTAGTGAGGAGTGTTGTGTACGCGGGGAAGCGGTGTTTCATTCTCACAAATACTAAGTTCTTCCTTATCCTTCAGAATCCAATGTTTCAATCTAGGTAGTATCAGTAGCGCCACCAACGGAAAAAGCCAAAGTATGGCTGCCGATTGCCAGTAATACCCGAATCCCGAATCAAAATAGAGCATGGATTGTGCTATTTCCGTGAAATGACGGACAGGAAACAGGTAGGATGCGGCATGTACAGGAGGGTACATACTCGTCACTGGGAAAGTGACTCCGGAGAGTGTGGCACCAAGTGAACCGACCATGGATACAATGCTGATGATATAAGCTATCCGTGGAAAAATAGAGAAGATGAATACGGCAAGTGTCTGTGTGGCAATAATAAAGAGTATTGTCATAAGGTTCATCATCAGCAGACTTCCATGGAAGGGAATATGCAGTACACCGTATAGAATATAGTTAGCCAAAATACCGATTACGGAGAAGATGAAAGTATAAGGCAATAACTTCCCGACAACTGCTGTGAGGATATTTTCCCGCGCTGTTGTCAGCCATTCCTGTGCCGTATGGAACTTCAATTCACTACCTATGATATAAACCGTTATCAATAGAATAAGTATCTGGAACAAGACATAGAAGAAAGGCTGGCTCAGATAAATGGAGTAATCGAGGTCAGGGTTATAAAGAGGGTGCATACTGGATTGCACGGGTAGGAGAAATGTGGTGATTTGCTCCTGGCTGACTCCCAAAGAGACGGCTTCCATAGCAATGGGAGAGAGGGCGACAGGTGCCAGTGCCGTTTCAAAAGCTGCCATCAGTTCACTACCTACGGAAAGAAGGGCATAATGATAATAATAAGAGAGTGTGGCATTCATTCCTGTCGTAGCCCGTTGGGTAAAGCCCGTGGGGATGGACAAGTAACCATAGATTTCTTTCCGTTGCACGGCTTGCCGGGCGGCTGTTTCATCGGTGAAGTGCCGGGTTACTTTGAAGGTTGGTACAGCGGAAATGTTTCGCACTATTTGCCGGGATGTGGCGGTGTTATCCTGGTCGACAATGCCGATAGGGATATTCTCCATTTGTCCGCTGCCGAAAATGGTTGCCATGAAGAACAGGCAGAACAGGGGCAGCACGAGACATACCCCGAAATAAAGTCGGCGGGAAGTCATGCGGCGAAGTTCGCGACAGAGTACGTTATATAATGGATGTTTCATCATTTACAAAGTTATTTCAATGATTACATATATTAATCATCTATGGTCAATAGCACTGACATTCCTGGGCGCAATCCTTCTACTTTTTGGGTAGGACGGGCGTGTATCTCAAATGTCTGCATGTCATAGCTTCCTGTCTGTTTAGTTGATTTCCAGGTAGCAAAACTGCCCAACGGACTGATATAATAAATACGGAATTCCACATCTTTTTTGCCGATAGCCGGGACTTCCGCACGGAATGTTCCGTCCATTTTGAATTGGGGCATCAGATCTTCGCGTATATTGAGTACAACATGTGCATCGTTCATGACGACAAGATTCATAATAGGGGTACCCGGTGCCACAAGCTCTCCGCGTTTAGGAAATATGGTTGCAATCTGTCCGTCTTCCGGTGCTGTCAGGCGTGAATCGACAAGGAGGGCGGAAACTTCGTCCACTGTGCTTCGTGCTGCATCTACCATGCTTCGTGCCGATGCACGGTCCTCACTTTGTGCACCGTCTACTGCCATCTGATACTGTTCGTAGGCGGCACGTTCGGCGGCTTGTGCGGCACGGTACATGGCTTCTACTTCGTCCTTTCGTTGCGAAGTGACAACACTGTCTTTGTACAGTGCCAGGATGCGTTGGTAGGTTGTTTGTGCCAAGGTCAAGTCACTCTTGGTTTTATTCCAGAGTTGCCCGGCAGTGGCAATGATTTGTCGGCGGGTACCGGCATCGATTTTCTTATTCTGTTCCTGGGCAACTTGTTCCAAGGCATTTACTTGCCGGTATTTGGCTTCTATCGTCGGACTATTGATGACGACAAGTGTATCACCTGCCTGCACCCAGTCGCCTTCGCGGACAAGGAATGAATCTACACGCCCGGGAAGTTTACCGCTGATACGGATTTCGGTTGTTTCTATCTGTCCTTGGAGCACAAGGGGCTGATGACTCATGAGCAACATTCCCAAGAGAGAGACTAATATAGTGATTGCCAATATGATGACAAATGCAATACTGATGCTTTTTTTTGATAGTTCCATAATTGTTATATATTTGTTGTACAGTTAAATGATAATTTATCAGCGTAGCGTTGGAGCAAGGTTCTCCTTCGGCGTGCAAGTAATCTTTCAGACACGGATGACACGG
>ERZ780003.549-NODE-549-length-11053-cov-3.7726_pt1 | contig 11053 bp, 10 predicted proteins | sample MGYA00511931_ERZ780003 | MGnify/ENA primary metagenome ERZ780003 (study PRJEB29588, sample SAMEA2162297) | human gut metagenome | biome: human gut; feature: human-associated habitat; material: faeces | place: Denmark | collected 2008/2010 ... | reverse complement strand
CACCCGAAGAACCGCAATATTATACGGTAGCCGAAGCAATGGAGAAATTCAATCTTACCCGTGACCAACTCTATCATTATGCGAAATATCATAATATCCCAAAGGTCAAGAAGGGCAAATACACACTTATCTCTAAACCCGAACTGGATAAATTGCTTGAAGCTCCAAAGATAGAATAAGTTATTTATCGGTGAATGTTGCCACCATTGAATCACCTCATTCCTTTGCACCAAACAAATGTAAAACTCTAAATATTAAACAGTATGACACACACGTGTACAAAAGTAACAGTTCGTCAGAGAGCGATTCGGAACAATCGCATCTCCTTGTATCTGGATTATTATCCGGCAGCACGTTCAGCGGAGAGAGAGGTTACGGAGTTGCAATCTGCTATTGTTTGATTATTAGTAATTTGTATGAGCAACTCGCGAGCGAGGTTACACATCGGTGACAACGGTGATGACTACTCTCCGTCACAGGTGTAGTCATCGTCCTCTATAAATCCTTTATATAAAGGCTTCTTTAGGGGTGTTTGCTCCGCTATTTTTGCCGTTGTAACCCGCTCTACTCATATACATACTTGCAGCGGTTACGACTTGCTTGGGCATACCGATTTGACTGTCAAAGAACAAATACTCGCTAGCTAAGGTCGGTACTTAATTTGGATAATTCAAGTTGTTAGGTCTCTTTTTATTGTGTTTGAGTCATTATACTATGTATTTTATTTTCTTATCTTTGTAAAAATTATTTGGATGATTATGGCAAAGAAAGCTACTACGATATTGGAGCAGATCGAACTACTGAAAAGCCGAGGCATGTCTATCCCCGATGAAAAGAAAGCTGGAGAGATATTGATGGATATTGGGTTCTATCGTTTGGGGTTTTATGCTTTCCCTTTTGAAAAAAGTTTCCCTTCGTTAACACATCGATCTCACGAATATAAGCCCAATACATCTTTTACAGATGTAGTGTATTTATATTATTTCGATTATGATTTGAGAAAAATTTTGACCTACTACCTTAATAGAATTGAAGTAAATCTGCGCACATATATTACTTATGAGGTTTCTAATCATTATAAGGAATCTCCCACCTGGTTTGTCGATTCAAATGTTATGAGGTCAAAGTATATTACGGAATTTGAAGAAAAAGTTTATAAAACTATTCGCGAAAATCCTGTAATAAAACGCCATCACAACAAATATATAAATGATCGATTTGCACCCGCATGGAAAACATTGGAGTTTATGACCTTGGGTAATATCTGTTCATTATTTAATAATCTGAAGGATCCTGAACTTAAAAAACGTATTGCCCAGCATTATAATTGTGGTTTAGGCGTGTTTATTAATTATCTTGAGACCATACGAGTGATTAGAAACTCCTGCGCCCATGGCAGTTGTATCTACAACATCAAACTTGCTAAAGCTATCAGAAGCAGTATGCAGGTTCCTATTGCAGGAGATCGTCGTCATAACATCAGTGGTATAGTAAGCGTTATATCCTATATTATTGGAATAATATCGGAAAATAGGCGAGTTGATCTTATGAAAGCGATTGATAATCTTTTGAATCAAGAAAGAAGTCAAGCCGCTAAGGATATTATAGAATTGTGCACAGGGTTTATAAAAAAATAATTGGCAAAATATTTGCAAAACGACAAATAGTTTATTATCTTTGTACCATCTAAAGTGCCCGTATCGGCAGGTCTCGATATCTGCACTATAAAAAAGATGGAGGGAGCCTTGAAAGGGCTCCCGTTTTTTATGGTCCAAGAGTTAGCGAAATGGTACTATTCTTCTCTTCGCTCTTTGTTAAAATCCTATAAGCATCTATTCCATACGGAATAATATTCTTCATTGCATATAATTGAGAATCATTCAGATCTCTCAAAAGGGTAAATCATCTATATCAGGATCATACTCTATTGAAGGTTGAGACTGGTTGGATGGATGATCTTGTGTGATAAACTTAGCTCGAGCAAGTAGTTCGTCATAGGTTATTATTTCAGGATTATGCAGATTTCGTCTAAATAATTCAAACGCTTGTTTCTGTTTTCGAGATTTGAATTCCGAGCTATTTCCTATAACAACAATACCTTTGGGCTGCACCCGAAGCACACCGTGCTCTATCTCATAATCGTACATTTCTCCCGAGCTACAAGTTCCCCAAGATTGACAATAGACTTGTATCTGAGAAACAGCCATTGCAAGCTCTTTTGATATTGGATAGCAGCCATTCCGATCTTCTTTTTCCAATAAATGGGTGCTAGGTCTTTTGATTTCCACAAGAGCCGTAAAACGTGCCTCTCCATCAGATGCTGCCATAAAGTCACAGACTTGTCCTCCTTTATTATTGACATTCTTACCACCAACATACACTTGCTCATCCTCCTTTGTGGTAAAATTATAGCTCAATCCGTATCCAAATATCCAATCATTCTTGGACAAAAATGCCTGCCAATAATTTTCTAATTTTTCTTGAGTAATCGACTCCTCAAACTCGCGAAGCGATTCAATCCTATTGGTTTGAATTCGAGCCATTGATAACTTGGTCGCAAGATCTGGATCAGATTCTACTAATTGTCTCCATATATCCTCACTTAGTCCCTGCTCAATTAGTTTAAGTATGTATTTTGACTCCAAACCTGCACGAATAACTACATCTTGATCTGAAGCGACAACAAACTTCTGATGCCCTCTTTGTACTCCCTGAGCCCCAATTTGAAAAGTCTCAGATAAATGATCAAATAAAGCTTTGGTCTCACTACATCCTAATCTTAGTTTAACCCCTTCGCCTGCTTTTAATGTGTGCAGATTGATAGATTCAACATCCTCCCATGTGTCATTTTTGCCTTTGCGTTGATGAAAAATAACACAACTAATGCAAGCATCCTTGTCTTTAGGATTATCAACGACTGTTGCCCTCAATACTTTACGTGTTGTTTCTTTCTGGTCAATAATATAATTAACCATAATATCTGAGGTTACAAGTGATGTAGACTTAGTATATCTATCCTGCGACATAGTTCCTCGGGAGTTTAATATTATGTTTCGATTGTTACGGATACAATAGAAGCTTCATTTTTGATCTCGTCAATTAAGGTTGTCTTTGTTGCCTTTTCAATTGCAAGCCAAACAAAGGAAGCCTGTTCATCATCCATATACATTTTACCAATGTATTGTCGGAAATATTTATCAATAAATATTTTGATATCTCCGTGTGGATAAACCTTGTAGAAATTATATTTATCATTAAGAGTTGCTACCAAATCAGTTCTAAAATGAGATCTAATATGAGCTTTAATCTCTTTGTTCTCATTTTGTAAAACATATGCAGACATTACGAATAGGAAATTTATATTGTATTCTTTTAACCATAGGGTGTCTCTGTCGAATAACCTATTGTCGAAATGTTTACATACTTTTACATCAGGTCTTCCCGTTCTTTCGGAACTTGGAGTAAACAAGCAATCAGTAAATGATTTATTTTCAGGATTAAAATATCCGCGAATAAAAAAGTTGGGAGTTATAGTATAGCCCTCTGTTATATTGTCGCGATATTTTAATCCTTCCATAGGATTGTCAAGAGCATATTGGATGATGTTTTTTGCGTAGGTAAATTGCTTGTACACGGAATTCGTGCCTACATCGTGTCCTTCTTGATAATATTTGCTATCACCAACGAAGTATACATCACTATTTCCTATTAAAGCTCTGTCCCGATATATGTGATCGACAATCTTTCCATCTTTTTGTTTTTTTAGACCAATAGGTATATTACTATCGCCTATCAATACATCAATCATATCCTCGAAGATGAGATTGAATTTCCTCGCTAATAACATTTCTTCGTGATACCGATTACTTTCAATCATTTCGGCTTTCTCAAAGAAGGTGTATAGTAAAGTCCAAAGAGCAACTAATTCATCTGTAAAATACTTTTTTCGTATTTTTTTTAGTAGTCTGGTTCCTTTACCGGTAGCAAGCATTGATTCAATCTTCCTCGATGGAAGAGTTGGATAATTTACATCACTTTTAACTCGAAATGTATATTTGGTGTTCAAATATTCTAATACAGAATAAAATAGCACAACTAATTCTTCATCTAAGTTTATTGTCTTATTTTTATTCTTAAATTCAATGTAATAAGGGACGTTATTTCGAATAATTGGGCGAATCTTGCTTATTGTTTTAGCCCAATGTATCTTGTTATTACCGCTTGAGTTAATAATCGCGATGTACGTAAAAAGGTATCTATGTTCTTTATGGAATTTGAGTAATTGGAGAATAATTTCCAAGAAAGTTTGAGAATTTTCGCCTGTGGCAGATTTTGTGTGTTGAATCTCTGCTAAATCGATTATACTGGAATCGTTTTTTCTATTTAAGAATGTATCTATTGCTCGATAGATCCATACAGATAACTCGTAAATAAATGCATTATATCCATTTATCCTAAGCGGATTCTTTTTGTCGTTTATGGTAATTACCTCCTCGGGACGACAATCTAATCCAAAAGGCTTTGCACCATCAATAAGAAAAACTTTCGGCAGGATAAAAATAGGATCTTTAATTTTCGCAGAGAAATAGTATCCTACACACTGAAATTTAGCTGAAGAGCCATTATTCAGTGTGCTGTACAAATGCTTATCAACAGCATCTTGAATGGTTGTTATCGGGTAAATGTATTCCTCAAAATATATTAACATTATTCTTTGGGCTGTTCATCTATTGTGATTGGCTTTACGTCGGTCTGTGCCATGAATTCAATCAATAATTGTGTAGCATCTGTCGTGAAAAGATCGCTAAACATGAATTCTTTTTCTGCTGAAGTTCTAAAGAAGTTTTTTTGTGTTTGATATTCATCTTTGCAGACCTCGCTCCAAAGATAAAACATAACCTTATTTACGAACTCTGCTTGTTTAATATCTTTCTTGATAAAGAAGTTACCCATCTGTTTATCTTCGGATAAAGTGGTATCGCGTATTTTGTCATTGATTTTTTTCAAGAAATCGATCCAGCGATACTTATTATTGCCTATCTCGATTGTAAATTTCCCCGAAGCTATATCTTCACTATAGTCAATTGGCACATGTTCCCATGCCCACCTTCTTTTGAAAGCACTATCCAGGGGGAAAAGTGATTGATCCGAGGTATTCATTGTCGCAAGAATAAATAGGTTTTTGGGTAAACTTAGTTTCCCCTTATGAATTCCCATTGAATCGGGCAATTCTTGCTCTAAATATGTTCTTAGATCTTTGTCTGCCTTTATTTTATATGTGGAAGTTCCGTCATCGTTTCTATCTAATAATTGGAATAAATCGCCAAAAATTTGTGCGCAATTTCCTCTGTTGATTTCTTCAATGATGAGATATACCTTTTTTTCTGGATTATTCCATGCTGCAATGTACGCATCGGTAAAAATTTGGGGGATGAATTGATATGATATATTTCCTTCTATATTGATGGGTTTATAGCATCCAACAAATGACGCGTAATCACTATCTGGATGAAATGTCGTCCTAAAGATTAGATCTTCACTAATTCCAAGGGTGTATTCCGTCTCAATTTTATATGATTTACCTGTTCCAGGGCAACCATAAATTATCTTCTGCCATTCTTGATTGGAATCTTTCTTTATGGCATTCTGTGTATCTATAGAATAAATAGTTGTACGCTTTGGGATTAAATCTAAACTATTTGACACTAATTTAAAATACTCTTTTGTCTCAGGGTCCAAGTTGATGGCTTCAAATCCATTGGCACCATCTTTAATATATGGATGTAAGTTGTCCCCAACATAAGACTTAAAGATACGAAAAGGTCCCACACTTTCATGGGCATCACGACTGATAACAGTATTCCCCTGTTCAAGAATCTTATAAATACCCTCTTGTTGAAATTTAATTTCTGCTACAGGAGTACGAAGTTTAAATTGAGTCTCTTCCGAGAATATTGTTAACATTTGCTTCATTCCAGCATCAATAGACAATGCGGAATCTTCATTTTTTAACCAGCTACATAAGAACTCAATTACAGACTTATTTTCAAAGGTTGAAAGATATAAGTCTATAATTTTAATATTTGTTCCAAAGTCTATTATTTTCTTAAACCGATTACCTCCAGTCCTTTCGGCGGCATTTACCATTGCCGGATCAGCAAACTCCACCTTGCCTAATCTAAGAAATAATTCGATTCCAACTTGTAAAGCTTCCATTTGCGCCTTAAACAATGGATTGTCGTTCAGCTGAAATTGAGAAATATCAGTTGAAAGGAATTGTTGAATATTTCTTTCTAATGCAGAATTCAGTCTTATTTTCTTTATTCCATGATCATCATATTCCTCAGAATATTGAATTTTTGCAATTCGATTGTTAGCTACATATAAGACATAGAGCAATGCAACAATGGATCTAATTGAACTTAATGATGATTTAATACCTTGTCGTAGATTTAAATCATGTCGCTCTATAAGCGATTGTGGTGAGACTTGCATAAGAATTATTTATTTTCGTTTTGTACTATAACTTTTGCGATCTCATAGGCCAACATAGGCGGTACAGCATTACCAACCTGTTTCATTTGACTACTTCGCGAGCCATAGAAGATAAATGAGTCTGGGAAGGTTTGTATACGTGCAGCCTCTCTTACTGTCAAACAGCGATGTAAAAAAGGGTGTGTAAAACGCCCAGAGGAAGGTGTGTCAAATCTGGTTGTTATAGTTGGAGCAATTCCATCTTCAAGTAATCGCGACCATGTCCCACTATAAATTGATTTTGTTAACAATTCGCTAGGAAGTACCTCCTTGCCTTTCCCTTTGGGTATCAATTTTAGTTTTTCAATCGCGGCGAGAGAGTGTTTTGTCGCAACATGATTGTGTAAGACTATTTCTTTACCGCGAAGTTCTCGTTGAAAGTTTGAAAAGGGTCGCTTGTCATAGACAGAGGTCTCGGCTCCTTCACCTGATTCAATAAACGGTAAATCATATATTGCATCTTTAATTGTCGTTTTTTTACCTAATGGGACGGGAAGGCCGATTTCTAACGATCCAAGTTGTCCTATAAATACAGCTCGACGACGATCTTGTGGTACGCCAAAATCAGCAGCATGTAATACGCCACAACATACTTCGTATCCCAATTTGTTAAACTCGGATATTATTTGATCTTTAAAATATCCATTAGATGTAGTAATGATATTTGGAACATTTTCTAAAACAAAATATTTAGGTTTAAATTCCGCAACAAACCGAACAAATTGCTTAAACAAGAAATTGCGCGGGTCGTTAAGACTTAAACGTTTGCCTTTCTGAGAGAACCCTTGACATGGAGGACCTCCCATAATTATGTCTATTTGGGGGTGACGTTCTTTTATTTTTGAAATGTTTAATTGTGTGATATCTTCAGCAAATACCTCTGTCGTTGGATGGTTCTTTTTATATGATTCTGCGATCTCCGGATCAAATTCTACTGCAAAAGCAACCTTACAGCCTGCTTTAATAAAGCCCTGTGAGAGTCCACCAACTCCTGCAAATAAATCAGCTACTATCATTTTCCTGCAATAATTCTATTCTTTGCAATATTATAATATTCCTCAGAAAGTTCAATTCCAACGAACTTGCGTTTTAGCAGTTTGCATCCTACACCAGCGCTTCCACTACCCATAAATGGATCCAGAACGACATCGTCTTCATTTGACAATAGATCGATGAAATGACACATAACTTGAAGTGGTTTCTGGGTAGGATGCTTGCCAAATTTACGCTCAGAGTTATTTATGGTCGCAGATTCAACAAAATCATGCACAACCTTTCCTCTATTGTTAAATGTGCCTGTTGTTGCGTCATTAACAAAGTGTAGCCAAGCTTCCGTCGAATTTACGAATTGTAAATTCATATTCCGGGGTAATGGATTTGTTTTATGCCAAATCCCGACAGTTTTATAATACAATTTATATTGGTTGGCAATATTTATAATAGTCTCTACTTTTATTATAGACATAAATATTAATAAATTGCCTTTTTTTTTAAGAATACGATGGCATTCTTTTAGGAAAACATCCATTTGCATACACCAATTCTCAAAATCCAAATCATCCCATCCCGAATATGCAAAATGATTATTCCTCATTTTACCCATATTTGTTCCTCGGCCTTTCATAAATTTACCAAGATTATATGGAGGGTCAGTAATAATCAAATCAATGCTATTATCCGGTATTAAGCTCATCGCTTCTAAACAATCTCCATGGATAATTTTTGCTGACGATGTAATATCTTCTGAGATTAAAGTCATCATTTTTTACACTAATACAGTCTCAAATAATAAAGGAACATTTAATTTACAAAAATAGCAAGTAATTACAAAAAGACGGGAATATTTTGATGAATTTATTATCTTTATCTTTAAATGTAATGAACATAACGATATTGCGGTCGCAGCAATTTTGATACAATAGATATCAAGTAGCTATTGTTAGCCTATCCTGCACCCGTCAGAATAGGCTTTATTTATAACCCACAACCTATGCAAGAATTACATGATTGCCGCTTTATGCAAGCGGTTTTGAGCGAAGACTCGCAGAAAATGAATCATTCGGAACTACATGGTGCTTTCGTTACATTTCAGACTTTGTTGCGGGAGTTTACCACAAGTGGGGTCGGCTACCTGGAGATTGATTTCCAGTTGCACGATCTGCACACACAGCTCTCTTTGGCCCTGCGCAAAAAAAAATGAAACGTTGCGTTCATTGATCCATCGTTGCCGCACCAACATCACCACTCTGATAGACCAGAACGAGAAGCGACTCACCTTCCCGGAACTCTTCACCCCTGTCCTGCCCGGTGAAAATTCTCCTTTTCACTGGAATCTTGATAAATTTACCAAACGCGACCTGCTTGAACTTCTCACGGCATTGTGCCGTGCAGAGGCTATTGTTGATGATCGAGGCAAACCTGCGGCCTATGCCCGCGTAGTATCATCTGTAGCCGAGAGACTGCATCTTTCCATCTCAGAATCGAGTGCTTATAACGAGCGGGATACTATTCTCAACATCAAACGTAATCCTGCGGCCTTTATCTCGCACCTTGTGACCTGCCTGACTGGAAGTCTTAAAATTTAGTTGCTGATTTACAGCGGTGTGAGAACTTTATTGCAGGGAGTTCAGCCTGGACTCCCTGCACTTTCTGTTTTTATTGTTTGGAATTTTGTTCCGGGAATAAAACAGCGATGCTATGAAGTATATTGATATCCTCAATAAGATTCAGACGGAGTTACTGTCGTTGCAAAGTAGCCTGAATGAACTCCGTTGTCTGGACGGTTCTTCTACCTGTGATGTCTACATCACGCGGCAGGAGGCCGCCGATATGTTGGGCAAGGGCCTTCGGCAACTTGATAGGGACTGTATCAAGTACAACATCGAGCGCAAGAGGTGTAATAACGGCATTCGTATCAGCAAGCGCGATATCATGCGACATATGGGATACGCCCTGGAGCCGGGTGAATCTTCCGTGGAATCCGTGACGGGTGATAATGCCACAGAATTCGACCGTATACTGCGCCAGTATAACCGGTTGAAGCGATGAACTATCTGACGGAAATAAAACTCTTCTACGATTGGTTGGAGGCCAATCCGCTTCCAGCCTCGGCCATTTCGTTGTGGCATGCTCTGATGTCCATCTCCAATCGAAGTGGCTGGCGTCCGGCCATAAAAGTTCCCTATTCTCTATTGGAACTTCGCACCGGATTGTCTCGTACCACAATCTACCGTGAGAGGGAGCGGTTGCGCAAAATGGGGCGTATAGCCTTTCGGTCTCACGGGGGCAATACTTGCTGTACCTATCGGCTCATTGCATTGGAGAGTCCTCCTGTATTTCAAATTGAAACGGACTCTGCAACACAATCTGCAACACAGTTTGCAATACAATGTGAAACACAGCAGGGAACAAATGGGGATTTTGTGTTGCAGACTGCGTTTCAAAATGAACACATATATAAACTAAACAGAGATATTATAAAAGAAAAAATCAAGAAAAAAGAAAAGCTGACGGCTACGTCGCAAGAGAGAAAAAGTTGCGCCAAAAAGAGAGAAGTCCAACGATTCAATCAGGGGCAGTTTCTGGATTCTCTTGATGAGCCGTGGCGTGCGGTGCTGGCGACCTGGTTTGAATACAAGCGACTGCGGCATGAGAGCTATCGCAGTGAGATGGGCGCAAAAAAATGCCTCTCCCTGCTTCGTCGGCTCTCGGAGGATGATGCCGTTCTTGCGTCTGCCATTGTCGATCAAAGTATGGCGAATAACTGGGCCGGATTGTTCTCGTTGCATCATACGACACAACAATGCGGCCGACAATATGGACAACGTATCGGGCAGATTATGCAGAGCAAGGATGAGCAACGGCGACAACATTACATCGACAAACTGCGAGATGCAGGCAAAACGGATACTGAAACCAATCGATAGATATTATGGCAAACAACATTTCTCAACTGATTTCGCAGATGACCCGCGAGGGCGTGCTCGATCATCGCGAAATATGGTCGTGGTCCTGGGGAAACAGGGCGACCTGCAATCAACTTTTTCAGGCAATTTTCCGCTCCGTGGACTCCACTTTCGAGCAATATCACCATTTGCCCGAATATGAAGATATTATTGCGTGGATGATCTCTACGCAGGATAAAGGCCTGCTTCTGATGGGCGATTGTGGACGTGGCAAGAGCGTAATTCTGAACGGGGTTCTCCCGGTACTGTTCCGTATGAAGAACCGCGTATTGCAGCCCGTCCATGCGCAGGATATGGGCAGGGAGATTCCCGATCAGCAAACGTTTCGCAGCCACCGGCCGTGGCTTTACATTGATCGGTTGTTGCATTCATCGTTTCCGGCTATCGATGAGTTGGGTGTCGAGCCGATGCTCAATGATTATGGCGAACGATATGAGGGTTTCAATCTGGTGCTTAATGCGGCCGAGCGCTATCATCGTCCGGTCTTTATCACTACGAACCTCTGTGAAGAACAGATTTACAACCGCTATGGCGAGCGCACGATGGATCGCCTG
>ERZ780003.545-NODE-545-length-11070-cov-6.69705_pt1 | contig 11070 bp, 8 predicted proteins | sample MGYA00511931_ERZ780003 | MGnify/ENA primary metagenome ERZ780003 (study PRJEB29588, sample SAMEA2162297) | human gut metagenome | biome: human gut; feature: human-associated habitat; material: faeces | place: Denmark | collected 2008/2010 ... | reverse complement strand
AGAGGAACACCCAAATACGCCAGTGACACTGCCTGCCGCAGCAGTGGAACCTGCAATCCAGGATGTCAGTGACGGTGGGCGGGAACAATCGGCGGCAGCGCTTACACAGACATATGCAGCTGCAAACAGCCGCCTTACGGCAAGGGATTTTTTCTGCATGGCGGCGTTTACCCTGATTTTCGGCATCTGTATCTTTTACCGGCTGGGCAGCCTGCATACCCCGGAAACCTTTGAAACCATAAAGGTGGGGGAAGTGGGAGAAAATGAAATTGTCCTGCAATTTGACGGAGAACAGCCGATTTCCGGAATTTCCGTTTATCTGGGCTATAAGGGAAAGCGGGAAATTTCGTTTTCGGTATATGACAGGAGTACCGATACCTGGGAAATTGTAAAGAGCCGGTACTCGGTGGAGAGTGCGTTTTGCTGGAATAACGTAGAGATTGACCGGACGGTATCTTCCCTGGGAATGGTTCTCATGGAGGATAAGGCACAGATTATGGAAATCGTCTGTCTGGATGATGCGGGAGAGCCGGTTCTTCCCGCCAATGCGGCGGATTATCCGCAGCTTTTTGATGAACAGGAATTGTTTATCAGGGAACCGACTTATTATGATGAAACCATGTTTGATGAAGTATACCACGGCAGGACGGCTTATGAATTCCTGCACGGGCTTTCCATCTATGAAAACACGCACCCGCCTCTGGGAAAAAGCATTATTTCCATAGGAATTGCCCTGTTTGGCATGAATCCCTTCGGCTGGCGTTTTATGTGTGCCCTGTTTGGAACACTGTTAGTCCCGCTTATGTACCTGTTTGCCCGGAAAATATTTTGCAGGACGGACATCGCCTGTCTTTCGGCGGTACTTTCAGGGACAGCATTTATGAATACGACATTGTCTCGGATTGCCACCATTGATATTCTGGTTGCGTTCTTTTCGATGCTCATGTTTTTTTGCATGTACGGCTACACACAGGCGCTTTCAGAAAACAAACCGATGTGGCAGCAGAGACTCTGGCTTCTTTCCGGAGGTATTTCCATGGGACTTGCCGTTGCCATCAAGTGGACGGGAGTGTATGCGGCAGCAGGTATTGCTGTTTTGTTTTTCTGGTTTCTGCTTGAACACATCGGAGGGATAAAGGGAATAAAGGAACACAGGAGTTTCCTTGTGAAAACAGGTCTGTGGTGTGTGCTTTGTTTTATCGTTATACCTTTTGGCATTTACACACTTTCCTACCTGCCCTTTGTAAAGGCTTATCCGGACAAGGGACTTTTCGGGCATATGATTGCCAATGCCGCGCTGATGCTTAGTTATCACAGCAGCTGCGTGTTTGACCATCCGTATTCCTCGGAATGGTATCAGTGGCTCTACGGAAGCAAACCGCTTGCCGACAGCAGGGTGTATTTTGCGGACGGCACCGTCAGCGTGGTAATGACCTTCTTAAATCCGCTGCTTGCCGTAGGCGGGCTTATCGCACTGCTTCACCAGTTTTATCTGTGGAAAAGAAAACACTGCCGCAGGGCGCTGTTTTTAATCATTGCCTATGCGTCCATGCTTCTGCCATGGCTTTTCGTACACCGGACGGTTTTTGTTTACCAGTATTTTATCAGTTCGCTTATTTTAGTACCGATGATTGGAAATTCCGTATCCGTAAGCAGGCACAGAAAAAGAAACATACTGGTTCTTTCGGGCATCGGCATTGCACTGTATGTTCTGTATTATCCGGTGCTTACGGGGCAGAGCATCCGTGTGGATTTTGTAAATCAGGTACTGGAAGTGCTGGCTGACTGGAATATTGCTTAGGAGGGAGGACGCTATGAAAACATCTTTCAAAAAAGCTTTGCTTTATACAGGTGTCCTGCTTTTTGTCCTGCTTTCTTATCTTATAAGCAGGGTTTTACGGTTGGAACAAGGAACCGTCCGGTATGTGCGGTATGCCAACCTTTTGTTTCAAATTTCGGGTGTGGTTATTCTGCTGCGGGACTGCCTGCGGAAAAAGGAAAAGAATACCTACACGGAAGAACAGATTACAGGTCTTATTCTTTCCATGGGAATTTTCATGCGCGTGGTTTACCTGCTTTATACACCGCTTACCGTCCGTTCCCATGATTTGTGGGGAATTGACCTGTCGTCGGGAGGGCATGCTTCTTATCTGCTCCTTGCCATGCAGGGGATGCTTCCCCCGGATAATTATCTGCAGTTTTACCAGCAGCCCTTGTACTATTTTGCGGGAGCCTTTTTTTCAAAGCTGCAAAACGGACTTCTCAGCTGTTCGGAAGCGTATTATCTGGTGGATGCGGCCAGGACGGTTTCCTGTACCGCGTCCTGCTTCAGTCTGCTGATTGCCTGTGCCATTTTCAGGGAATGCGGACTTTCGGGAAAGGGTCTGTACCGGGCTTTGCTCCTTGTCTCCTTTTTGCCGGTTTATTTTCTGAGCGGAGGAAGGCTGGGACCGGATGCTCTTTGCGGAATGTTTATGCTTCTGGCATTTCTTTTTACCCTGAAATGGGAAAAGGAAAAGAGCTGGAAAAATACGTTGCTTCTGGCGGTTATCTACGGACTTGGCATGATGACCAAGATATCCATGGCAACACTGGCAGTGTTTACGGCGGTGGTTTTTGCGAGGAGTTTCTTTATGGCATGCAAAACCGGAACATGGAAGGGACTTTTACTAAAATATGCGGTCTTTGGCGCAATCAGTCTGCCGTTGGGACTCTGGTACAGTCTGCGGAATTATCTTCTTTTCAGACAACCGCTCACGTATGTGTTGGAAATGTCCAGGGACAGTGCGTTGTATACGGGGGACCGGTCGGTCTGGCAGAGATTGTTTCTTTGGGATATCAGGAACCTGTTTACAACTCCCTATGCCAATGTATGGACAGATTACAATCTTCCCGTGTATGCCCTGAAGTCTTCCCTGTTCGGAGAATTTCAGTTTACCTGCTATGGCTGGATACCCGCAATGCTGTTGTTTTTTAACGTCGTACAGGCGCTTTTGTGTATCTGTGCCATGGTGCATTACATAAAATGGAAAGAAAAAGACAGGGAAAGAAATTTCTGCCTTCTGGCGGCGGGAATTCTCTGGATGGGCACGGTGTTTTTTTACCTGCGGTATCCTTTCGGATGCAGCATGGATTTCCGCTATATGTTGTTTCTGCCGGTTCCGGTTGCCGTGCTGTTCGGCCGGTGGGAAGCATTTCATAATGGACATACGGAGGCGGTACAACGGCTGGCCGGGCTTTGGAGCATCGGCTTTGCCATAAGTTCCTGTCTGATGTATGGATAAAACTAAGGTCTTACATGCATGCAAATATATTTATTGTGTGAGGAAGTATAGAAATATACTTTCAGAAAGGGAAAACAATGAAGAAAAAGAAAACCAAGTTATTTTCATGGACGGTGGCATCCGTAGCAGCCCTTACCCTGCTTTGCGGTACATGGGCATCTGCAGCGGTGTCATTGACCTCCGGTGCGGACGGTATTTACCTGCGTAACTCCGGCCAGGAGTATACATTTCAGGTAGACGTTCCCAAGAACCATTTTGTGGCAATCCGCGTGGATGGGGTATATCTTATGGGAGAGAAAGCTCCTGTACAGATAGATATTGAAGTCGGCGGAACCGCACCTGTAGTCACTCCGGCACCGGAAACACAGGCCCCTTCGTCTACCAAGACCCCGACACCGGCAGCAACCACCGCTATACCCAGCTATGCACCGCCTGAACCCAGTGAAGCGCCTACACCCAGCGAGTCTCCTGTAAATCCCAGCTATGTACCGGAACCTACATCCGGTTCGATCGTTTCCACAGGAGCTAAAAGTGCTGTTTCAGAATTACCTTCCCAGAGCAATGCAATTGAGGCACTGGTAAAGCTGGCAGCACCTGCAGAAGCCAATGCAGAGACCTATTATGCTACCATCGGTCTTCCGGCATCCTATCTGGATACCCTGTCCGACGGCAGCCACACGGTTGTCATGGATTTCGTAGAAGGCAGCGTCAGCACCACCATTACCGTTACCTCTGATACTTCCATGCTTACGAACGGCAATCCTTCCACCGGCGATACCACCCATGTACTTCCTTACGTGCTGCTTGCAGCAGGAAGTGCCTGTGTTCTGGTATTTCTGGCTAAAAAGGAAAAGAAAGAAACAAAATAAAATAAGATTTACCCATTTTTGCATGCAGTTAAGATAATACGGGGCGTCCGGAAACGGATGCCCTGTTTTTATTGCCGAAAACGCAAAAATATGCTATGATAAATACATATTTTTTCCGTGTTTTGGAAAGGGTGGGCAGGTCATGCCCGAATATGTTTTTATGAGAAAGAGGTGACGCATGGAAAGTGCGGATTTTAAGGAAGGCGTAATTCTTCCCGACGGGGGTTATCTTCCCATGAAGGAAGGACATTTGCATACACTGATGAATGTAACCGGCATACCGGAAGCGAAGCTTTGGGAGATGATTCCCAAGGACGATTCTCCGCTTTTCTGGCTGATTGCCTATACCGGCTGTGTTATCACGGATTTGAATTCCTCCGTGGGAATGAAAATGACGGAGGCACAGAGGGCAGCCTATGACAGTCTGGTAACCCGCGGCATTATTACGGACAAATACTATGACATTACCGAGGAGAGAAAGAAAAGAGCGGAGCTGGAAAAGCAGTGTGCCGCAGAATAAAATAAAACGATAGAAAAGGAGATTTTTCTCATGAGTAAAAAGAAAGCAGTTGTTTCCCTGGGACACGAAGCACTCGGTTCCACTACCTTAGAGCAGTTGGATGCCGTTAAAAAGACCGCAAAGGCACTGGCAGATTTAGTAGAGGACGGCTACCAGCTCACCATTACCCACAGCAACGGCCCGCAGGTCAGCATGATTCACAAAGCAATGACCGAGCTGCGCCGTGTTTACATTGATTATACCCCCGCACCTATGTGCGTATGTTCTGCCATGAGCCAGGGTTATGTAGGCTACGATATCCAGAATTCCCTTCGTGCCGAGCTTTTGGACCGTGGTATTGTGAAAACCGTCAGCACTGTTTTAACCCAGGTAACCGTGGACCCCTATGACGAAGCTTTTTATGAGCCGACCAAGAAGATCGGCCGCTATATGTCCAAGGATGATGCGGAAATCGAAATCAAAAAAGGCAATTATGTGGCAGAGGAAGAGGGTAAGGGCTACAGACGTGTGGTAGCGGCGCCTTCCCCCATTGATATTGTAGAAATTGATGCCATAAGGGCGCTTTCCGATGCCGACCAGATTGTCATTGCATGCGGTGGCGGCGGTATTCCCGTGATTCCCCAGAAGCACATCTTAAAGGGGGCATCCGCGGTTATCGAGAAGGACAGCATTGCAGGAAAGTTAGCATCCGATTTACAGGCGGATACGCTGGTTATTCTGACCGGTGTGGATAAGGTTTACAGGAATTTCGGCAAGGACAATCAGGAACCGATTGAAAAGATGACCGTAGCGGAAGCAAAGGCCATGATGGAAGCCGGCGAATTTGAGGCAGGCACCATGCTGCCGAAGATTGAAGCAGCCGTTTCCTATCTGGAAAAAGTACCCGGCGGCAGTGTTCTTATCACCTCCATGGAGCATGTAAAGGATGCCCTTAAGGGAAAGAACGGAACCGTGATTACGGCATAAAAATCATAAAAATAAGGAAGGGCTGCCGCATTAGCAATTTTGCTGAGCGGCAGCCCTGTTTTTTGCACATTATTTAACTCCATAGGAGAAAAGCCCCTGAATTTGACCTTGAGAGAAGAAAAGTGTCACAGAGTCAAAGAAAGAAGTGCCGGACAGAAATTAAATTTGACCCTGAGAGAGGAAAAGTGTTACAGGGTCAAAGAAAAAAGCGCCGGACAGAAATCTGGTTTGACTCAGAGAGGGGAAAAGTGTTACAGGGTCAAAGAAAGAAGCGCCGGACAGAAACCTGGTTTGACCCTGAGAGGGGAAAAGTGTTACAGGGTCAAAGAAAGAAGTGCCGGACGGAAATTTAATTTGACTCTATATGTGGAAAGTGGAAAATGAGTCAAAGAAGTACGCGGAGCCCGTAATTTTGGTTTGACCTGAAAGCGAAAAAAGCAGAAATGAGTCAAAAAATGCGTACTACTTCTGCAGTTTTTCCACAGCCTCTTCCAGGCATTCAAAGAATTCCGCAAAGGTCTTCTTACAGCAGGAAGGGTTTTCAATGACAATGCCCTCTGCGAACAAGCCGGTAACGGCAAAGCCCATGGCGAGTCGATGATCGTCATGGGTTTTTATATGGGCAGGTTTCGGTACTCCGGGATAGATGGTTATGGAGTCGGCTCTCTCATCACAACGGATACCCATGGCAGTGAGATTCTCGGTGATGGCACTTAAACGGTCACTTTCCTGTCCACGGATGTGACCGATGCCGGTAATGGTAACGGGGCTGTCGGCAAACGGGGCGATGGCGGCAAGAGTAATCGCCTGGTCGGAGCAGGAGGACATGTCCACGGTGAGTCCGTGCAGCCTGCCGGAAGCATGGGAAACAGAGCCGGAAGCATGGGAAGCAGTTTCGGAGCCTGCATCAGCAGACTTTACACCGGCAGACTCTGCACAGGCAGCAGGTCCGGTTATGCAGATGCCTTCATTCGTCCGGGTAACCCGGCAGCCCATTTTTTCAAGGATGTTTAAAAATTCGGTATCGCCCTGCAGGGAATGTTCGGGTACGCCATCCACAATGACACTGCAGCCGGACAGGGCAGCCAGGGCATAAAAATAGCAGGCGGCGGAAACATCCGGTTCAATGGCATAATCCTGTGCCCGGTAAGTCTGCCCGGCTTTTATAAGGAAAGTGTCCGGGGAAGGATGTTCGGTCAAAACGCCGAACTGTTCCATCATACGGCAGGTCATTTCGATATATGCCATGCCGTGTGTACCGGCCACTTTGATTTTCACATCCTCTTTTGCCAGGGGAGCGGCGATTAAAAGAGCGCTTAAAAACTGGCTACTTTTGTCAATATCAATGGTAAGGTCCGTGTTCTGAAATCCGCGGGCATGCAGGGTAAAGGGGAAAAATCCTTCTTTTTCCGCAAAGGAAATGTCACAGCCGACGGACTGTAAGGCGGAAAGCAACGGTGCCATGGGGCGTTTTTTCATCTGTTCGGAAGCATCTAAAAAGAACTCTCCTTCCGACACACCAAGTACGGCAGACAGAAAGCGTGCGGCGGTGCCGGCGCTTCCCACATACAGGGAGGCTTTCTTTACGGGCAGTCTGCCGGAAAGTCCGTGCACGGAAACTTCACCGGTTTCGGGCCTGGATGCCACATCAAAGGACAAATCCGAAAGACACTGCAAAAAATGGGAAGAATCCTCGGAGAACTGGGCGCCGGTGAGATGGCTTTTTCCGTCGGAAAGCATGGCAAGCAGCAGGGCACGGTTGGTGATGCTCTTGGAGCCGGGAACCTTTACATGTATGGTTTTATGGGAAAAATCGCCTGTCAGGACAGGTACGGGATATTCGGAAATACTTATCATAAAATCTTCATTCCTTCCAAAGATTAAATCTTTGTTCAGTGTATCATGATTTCTCAAAATTGTAACTAATTTTATAGGTATTTCATATAGAAAAAGTCGGTTGTTTTTTATCCACCGGATACGGTATAATTTTTTTAAATGTGAAAGTCTGCAAACAGATACAGCAGACAAATGAAAACCGGAAAGGATACGAATATGCTGTTTATTGGTGTGGATTTAGGAACCTCCGCAGTAAAGCTTTTACTGATGGACGAAAATGGTAAAATCAAGAAGACGGTTTCCCGGGAATACCCCCTGTATTTCCCGCATCCCGGCTGGTCTGAGCAGAAGCCGGAGGACTGGTACATACAGTCGATGGACGGACTGAAGGAATTGCTTAAGGATGAAAAAAAGGAAGAGGTAGCCGGCATCAGCTTCGGCGGACAGATGCACGGTCTGGTGCTTTTGGACGAAAACGATGAGGTTATCCGTCCCGCTCTTTTGTGGAATGACGGCAGAACCTATGAAGAATGCGATTATCTGAACAATGTAATCGGTAAGGATAAGCTTTCCGAATATACGGCAAACATTTCCTTTACCGGATTTACGGCGCCCAAGATTTTGTGGGTAAAAAATAAAGAACCGGAAAATTTTGCAAGAATTAAGAAAATCATGCTGCCGAAGGATTATCTGGCATACAGGCTGTCCGGTGTGCACTGTACCGATGTTTCCGATGCATCCGGTATGCTCCTCTTTGATGTAAAGAACCGGACCTGGTCCAAAGAGATGTGCGAAATCTGCAGTGTGAAGCCGGAGTGGCTTGCGAAGGTTTACGAAAGCTATGAAGTGGTCGGCACCCTGAAAAAAGAGGTAGCGGAGGAATTGGGCATTCCGGCTGCGGCAAAGGTGATTGCCGGAGCGGGTGACAATGCGGCGGCAGCTGTGGGCACCGGCACCGTAGGAGACGGCAGATGCAATATTTCCTTAGGAACCAGCGGTACAATTTTTATTTCCTCCCGGAAGTTCGGCGTGGACAAAAACAATGCCCTGCATTCCTTTGACCATGCGGACGGCACCTATCATCTGATGGGCTGTATGTTATCCGCGGCATCCTGCAACAAATGGTGGATGGATGAAATCCTGAAAACCAAGGAATACGCCAAGGAACAGGAAGGTATTGACAAACTGGGAGAAAACCACGTATTTTTCCTGCCGTATCTCATGGGAGAACGGTCTCCACACAACAATCCCAATGCCAGAGGTACATTTACCGGCATTACCATGGATACCACAAGAGAAGATATGACACAGGCGGTGCTCGAGGGCGTAGCCTTTGCACTGAGGGACTCCCTGGAAGTGGCAAAGAGCCTGGGCATTCCCATTACCCGCACCAAAATCTGCGGCGGTGGTGCCAAGAGTCCGCTGTGGTGTAAGATGATTGCCAATATTTTGAATTTGAAGGTGGACAAAATCGAGAGCGAAGAGGGTCCTGCACTGGGAGCGGCTATGCTGGCAGCGGTAGGCTGCGGTGTTTATGGCAGCGTGGAAGAAATTGCCGAGAAGATGGTGAAGGTAGTGGATACCATTGAGCCGGATCCTTCCATTGCCGCAAAATACGATGAAAAATACGCACAGTTCAAACAGATTTATCCGGCGCTGAAACCGGTATTTGATGTGATAAAATAAGGCGGCGCGTAAGGTTCCGGAACGGATGAAATAAGGACGGCGGCGCGTAAGGTTCCGGAACGGATGAAATAAGGACGGCGGCGCGTAAGGTCCCGGAACGGATGAAATAAGGACGGCGGCGTGTAAGGTTCCGGCACAGACGGAATAAGAACAGCACCTCAAAAAGAAAGGATTTGGTGGAAAGATGGAAATTAAAAAAGTTACGGATGCGGCATTCAAAAAATACGGCTGCGTCATCAGCCATGTGGATGTGGCAGAGCTTGTTGCAGCATTAAAAGAAACTCCCATTCCCGCAGATGTGGTTTATGAACCCTCTGTGGAAAGTCTGGAAAAACTGCCTGTAAAGGAAGAATTGTCCAGTGTTATTTACGGAGAAATGCCTATTCAGATCGGTTATTGCAACGGTCATAACAAGAAATTAAACGCCCTGGAATATCACAGAGATTCCGAAATTAACATTGCTGCAGAGGATGCGGTACTGATGCTCGGTTCCCTGCAGGATGTGGAAGCAGATTTTACCTATGATACTTCCAAGGTAGAGGCGTTCTTGGTACCCGCAGGCACTGCAGTGGAAATCTATGCAACCACCCTGCACTATGCACCTTGCCATGTAGAGGACGGTGGCTTCCAGGTAGCGGTTGTTCTTCCGAAGGGCACCAATTACGAGTTAAAAACAACCCATGCCAAGGTAGAAAACGGCAAGGCTCCCAACGAAGATGCCCTGCTTGCGGCAGTCAACAAGTGGTTGATCGGCCATGCGGAAGGCGGACTTCCCGAAGGCTCTTTCTTAGGTCTTAAGGGCGAAAATTTAAGCCTGTAAGTATAACAAAATGAGAGAATAGTAAAAGAAAACAAGGAGGATAATATTATGAGTAATTTTCCCGAAGTAAAAGTAGGTGTGGTTGCAGTCAGCCGTGACTGTTTCCCCGAAAGCTTATCAGTCAACAGAAGAAAGGCCCTGATGGAGGCCTATACCGCAAAGTTCGGCACCGGTAATGTGTATGAGTGCCCGGTTTGTATCGTAGAAAGCGAAATTCATATGGTACAGGCGCTCGAAGACATCAAAAAAGCAGGCTGCAATGCTCTGTGCGTATATCTCGGAAACTTTGGTCCCGAAATCAGCGAGACCTTACTGGCAAAGCATTTTGACGGACCGGCTATGTTCATCGCGGCAGCAGAAGAAAGCCAGAATAACTTAGTTGGCGGCAGAGGCGATGCTTACTGCGGTATGTTAAATGCCAGCTACAACCTGAAGCTCCGTAACGTAAAGGCTTATATTCCCGAATATCCCGTTGGCACTGCAGAAGAATGTGCAGACATGCTGCACGACTTTTTACCCATTGCAAGAGCCATCATCGGTCTTTCCGATTTAAAGATTATCAGCTTCGGTCCCAGACCGCTTAACTTCTTAGCCTGCAACGCACCCATCAAGCAGCTTTACAATTTAGGTGTGGAAATCGAAGAAAACTCCGAACTTGACCTGTTTGAAGCATTCAACAAGCATGCAGGTGACGAGCGTATTCCCGCAAAGGTTAAGGAAATGGAAGAAGAACTGGGCAAGGGCAACTTAAAGCCGGAAATCCTGCCTAAGCTGGCACAGTACGAACTGACCCTTCTTGACTGGGTAGAACAGCACAGAGGTTACAGAAAGTATGTAGCGATTGCCGGAAAGTGCTGGCCTGCTTTCCAGACACAGTTCGGTTTTGTTCCCTGCTATGTAAACAGCCGTCTGACCGGTATGGGCATCCCCGTATCCTGTGAGGTGGATATTTACGGCTGCTTAAGCGAGTTTATCGGTGCCTGCGTCAGTGAGGATGCCGTTACCCTGCTTGACATCAACAACAGCGTTCCTGCCGATATGTACAAAGAGTCTATCGAAGGCAAGTTCCCTTATACACACAAGGATACC
>ERZ780003.527-NODE-527-length-11364-cov-43.6421_pt1 | contig 11364 bp, 13 predicted proteins | sample MGYA00511931_ERZ780003 | MGnify/ENA primary metagenome ERZ780003 (study PRJEB29588, sample SAMEA2162297) | human gut metagenome | biome: human gut; feature: human-associated habitat; material: faeces | place: Denmark | collected 2008/2010 ... | reverse complement strand
AAAGGTACGCTACTGACCCCTATTTAACGTTTCCCAACGCACTTTTAACATTTGCAAACATTTTGTGGCACGGTTTTTGCTGGGTCGCCACTTTACCGTTTTTTAACATTTCTCCACAGACTTTGGCACGGTTTTTGCTATGGCTCACATTTAACATCTTTTGCACAAGTTTGGCACGGTTTTTGTTATGCGTGTGCGCCCGTGAAATTGTTTCACGTGGAACACTGCCACACCGATGCACGAAATAAAATGTTTCACGTGGAACACATTGTTAAACAAAGTTAAAAGAATAATTTAACACAAAATAACACGCCAAACGCTTGCAGATAAAATAAAATGTGTACATTTGCATCGTGTTAAACAATTAAATACTTTATAAAAATGAAAACAACAGATTTAATTTTTGAAAATCAGAAAGTGTTAAACGCAATGCAAAACTTGGTATTGCAAAGTAAGAAACACATTGAGTTTTTGGCGGTAAATGCGCCCGAAATTCGCACAAACCTTGAAAGCGTTGCCGAAAGTATGCAAACGCTTGCCGATATGCTGGAAAATCAAATCGTGTTTAACCGTGATACACGCAACAAGTTCGCAAAAGAAGTCGCCTGCAAAATTCAAGCGTATGACTTTATCGCAACTGAAAAACTTATCGGGCGTTTCAAAACCTTTTGCGAATGTTACCCCACAAACTTGTACATCGGTTTAACGGGCGTTGAAACATTGCAGGACAAATAACAATCAGCAAGCAAAAGAAAAGGCGGTAACAATCAGTTGCCGCCTTTCTTTTTATCCTGCCTTGCAGTTACTCAATATAAACGCCGTCAGACAAAGCCGCATATATCATTTCTTGTTCCTCTGTCAGCATTTCGGCGGTGTGTATGGGTGTAACATCATCGAACACATTAAACCCTCTGAAATCGCCTAAAATGCCCGTTTGTCTGTCATTGTTTCGCCCGTTGCTTGCGCTCTCGTACCACTTGCAGTAAATGTAAGGTTCTAAACCGTAAAATAACATTTCGTTCCAATCATCGCCGCCCACGGTTTTAACTTGGGTACTTGGTGAAAGGTATATTATTTCGCTGCTTGGTTCGGTTTCCTCAACTTGAAATACAACGCCATTGCAGGACAAAAGCGCAACCCCGTTGCCCGTTACCACGTTTATAACGTACTGCAAACCTATCGTTTTCCCTGCATAAGCGTTGTTAAGGTTTACAAACCCTGCAAACGGCAAGAAAATTTGTATTTCGCTTTCGTAGTCGGTGTTGTCCTCATTGTGCGCTGGTACAACCGCCGTGCCGAAATCAAGCGTTATTTTGTCCTGCGCTGGCTGGTGGCAAGATACACCCGTATTGTAGTTGCCGCATCGTATTACATCGGTGCTGCTTGCCCCTATGTTGGTGTAAACACGGCGTATTTTGTTCACGTATGCGCCCAAATCAATGTTTTCGTATATGGTTGCGCCCGTGCTTGGGTCTGTTCCCGTTTCTTTGAAAAACCGTTTGCCGCTAAACTCTGCCAACTCGTCAAGCGTTACCAAATACACGTTTATTGCGCCGTACTGCTCGCCTACAACTGCCACGGGGTACGCTTGCGCATTTACAGAAAAGTTGGTCCAACCGTCTTGTAAAACAATGCTTCCCGTTGCCGTTTTTTTGTCGCCCGAAACGGTTAAATCTTGTTTGGTAGGGTAGCCCGTTTCGTTGTAATAGAAAAAATTAGGCGTACTTTGTTCCGTGTCAAACGCCGTGTTTTCGTTCGCTTTGATAGTTACGTTAAGCGTTTCGCCAAACTGCAAAAATTCGGGTAACGGTGGGTCGGCATAACAATTTGAAAGGTTGGGTTCAATGCTTACCCCTTCTGTAAATTTGCCCGTTTCGCCGCTTATCGTTATACCTTTGCCAGGTTCGCAATCATCGTTTTGCCAACTTGCAGATTTACCGCCCTCGCTTATTGTCATATCCTCGCTTGCAGGGTAGCCGTAACCGTTGCTAAATCCTACTTGTGCGCTGGTTATCTTAAACCCCTCATCGGCTGTTAGTGTTACCCTCGCAGAAGTCTTGCCCAACTTTTCGCCCGTTGCGGTTGTGTTGGGTACGTTGTTCGTAACTTTCAAATCGTTTTCGCTTCGGGTGTTTCCCGTGATAGTTATTTCCGTGTCCGCATCGGTGTCGGACAACTCACCAAATGCCCAAACCTTTGCGCCGTTCATATCCAAAACAACGCTTTTCGGGTAGCCGCTTGTATTGGTATAAACTGCCTTAATATCGCCTATAAACAAATAACCGTCAGTTGTTCTTCCTTTTACACCCAAAAACCCGCCGCTTGCGTTCCACTGGCTGTTATCATCGTGTGCGTTAGGTATATTTACAATTACTGCCATACTCTTTTAATTTTCGGTTGTTCCTTTCAAAGTTACCATAATAATGCCGCCCGTTTCATTGAGTAAGCCCGTATTTGCAAACGGCACTTTCTCAAAATTCGGGGTGCGCTTGTAAACCGTATCACGGTTTGAAATATACGGGTCGGGGTTGTCGCTTTCAGATACACGCCCCGTTGCCGCCAAAATTTGCGTTTCGTAGGTTTTAAGCACATCCACACGCAACGAAAGTTCGTAGGCGTTGTTTCCCTCAAAACTTACCCTTTCCACGAAATAATAACGCCCTAAATCGGGTATGTAACAATAATTGAAAGTCGGTCGGGGCTGCTTTCGTAGTGTTACGGTCGGGCGCAACACATCGAAAGTTTGCCGCAAATCACCCTCAATCGCCGTAAACTCGCCCAACTGCTTGTTTACCGTGTTCGGGTGTCCGTTGTATGAATAAAAGTTTATCGTTGTCATATCAGTAAAGAAAAAAGGCGGTGCGGTGCGCTTTCACCTGCACCCACACCGCCCAAAGTTAAACAATCTAATACCTATTGAGTTACTCAATAAAGAATACTACAAAGTTTTCGTTTGTATCGTTGAAATATCCAGCGTCAAACTTGTAATAGTTGTTGAAAAACTCTGCCTTTGCGTTGTAGTTGGTTGTTACCCGTCTGTCAAGATTGCAAACGCCCAACGCATCACGGTCGAACATTACGCCCAACACGCCCGAAATTTCAACGGCTTTGCCGCCGCTTTCCTTGATGTTAATGTTTCCCGTGCTGGCAAACTCGTAGTTCTGTCCGCTGCCCTGCCAAAAAGGTACGGTTTCGGCTTGCGGCAAAAGCACATCACCACGGTTGAACGTGTCGGAATAAAGATAGGTTTGCGCTGCCTTTGCAAAGTCGGACAAAAGTACAACGTGTAACATATCTTTCGGCGTAAACCGTTCCTTGCCGCCAACATTGAACACGGTGGAAATGCTTTGCAGGCGGTCGGCATACGTACCCATAACGTAAGATGCAAAGCGGATAAAATCGGGGTCGGTTATCGCCTTTGCCGCTGTCAGTGCATCGGGGTTCGGGGTCGGCTCGCCACCACCCGTTGCAGGTGTTGCAGGGAAATACTTGTCATTGTACAACTTCAAAAGGTTCACACAACGTGCCGTGCTTGCGCTGGAAAGGTTTGCCCCTGTCATAGCACCTGCCGCCGTTGCTCCAAACGCAACCGCATCAGCCAAAACCGTTTCCGCAATCATGTTGTTGATAGTGCGCATAATCAAAGCGTCTGCCTTGATAGTCATAGACTTTTCAACGGCTGCATAAATCATCGAAATAAAGCCGTTAAGTTGTGCAGCGTTGCTGAAACTTTCCTTAACCTGCCTTTCGGTGATTGATACGGGCACTTCAAACGTAACCTTTGAGTTGAAAAACTTTGCGGTAACGGTCGGTTTGTGAAATACATCTTGGTCGTAACTCTTCTTGTCCTGCAAATCCCACGTGTCGTTTTCCTCTGCTTCGGGAACATCGGCACTTATTTTCTCCAGCACGCTGCCAAACTCCCACGCATCCATAAGCACGGACGGCACTTTGCCAGCATAAGGTCGGTTTACGAAAATCACCTTGCCGATATGGTTTACAAGTGATTTTACGTAATTGTCAACGGCACTTTGATTGAACACTTCTTTGCCCAAATCCACAATGCCCGTTAAATCTTCCTGCACAATGTCGGTTTTGCCCAACACTTCTTTTGATACGCTGTTAATAAGCGTGTAAATCTGTTTTACGTTCATATTGCTAAAAATTAAAATTAGTTATTCGTAAATACTCGTTGTTATCTCTCTTACAAGTGCAAAGATAATGTTTTTTCTCCAATTATCACGCCTTAACTGCAATTCTTTTTCAATTTCACTTGAAATTGATTTGCTTGCGCCCGTTCCTTTGCTGGTTTCGGTTGTTTGGCGTTCCTCTGTGCGGTTTCTCTCATCGTTGGCGGTCTTTCGGTCGCTGTCTGAAAAATCGGTGTCATTAAACGCCTTGTTTGCGCCCGTTTCGGTGTTGTCGGTGCTTTCCTGCAAAGTTACGGTTTCCGTCCGTTCAACTTGCCCCGTTACGGGTGTCAGTACATCGTAATCGGCAAGCATCGCCGCCGCTTCACGTTCCCACCCCTGCACGTTCACGGCAATAACCGCCGAAACAACATCACTTGCGTTTTCCGCATTGATAGAGTTTACAACGGTCTTGCCGCCAAACTGCAATAAGGCGTAAGCGTCTAACTTGGTCGGGTCGGTATCGCCGAAAATTGCGGCGTACTCTGTCGGATATTCAGTCTTGAAAACCGTTGCGAATATCCCGTTACCTTTTGTAAATAGTTCGCTGTATTTCATTGTTTATCTTTGTTTTCGTCTGTTTCCTCTGTTTCCTCTGTTTCCTCTGTTTCCGTGTCGTTTCCGTCTGTTTCCGTGTCGTTTCCGTCTGTTTCGGTTGTTTCCTCTGTCGGGTCGGGTTCGTCTGTCGGGTCGGGGTTTTCCTTTGCCGTTTCCAAATCAGCCGCCAAAGCGTTGTAATTATCCCTTTCCAAACCCCAACTTGAAGCAAGTTTAACCGAAATTTCGGTGTCGAACATTTCGTTAATTTTCTCAACTGCATTTTGTCTTTCTTTTAGCATATTATCCACATACGGCAAAAGTACGTCCACATTCATTGATACCTCGCCCAAATTGAGCCGTTCACGCTTCATATTATAATTTGCGTTTAGCCCCAATTCATTGTACATACTCGCTTTGTAGTATTGTATCAGTTCAATAAGTTGTGTAATATACACGCTGTTTGTGGTCGGGGCTGTCTGCATATTCACGCCCTTGAAAAATGCGTTTTCCCCGATAATTGAAAACTCGCCGTCTTGTATCTTGCGCAAAAATTCCTCTGCACTCTGTTTCGTCTTGTCATCGCTGGCACTTATAAGCATCGTAATACGGGTTAAAATGCTCGCCGTGTTCAACGAAATAAGCCCGTCAGTATGCAAGACGGCATAACGCCCAATAAGCGGCAAAAGGCTTTCGCCGTTGCTGTCATTCTCAATCAAAACCCCGTCTTTCTGTATATCGTAGGTTTTGTTTAACTTTATTGCAGGGTTCGCCACGGTGTAAAGCGTTGCCCGTCCGTAAACATCGGGTTCGCCGCCTTTGCCGCCCGAAAGCGCATACAAAACCCCGTCCACGCTGGTAACAAAGGCGTTGCCCGTGGTCTGCAAAAGCCGTTCCAATTCCTTTTGCGGTATGCTGTCGGGCAAACCCTCATACTCAAACATACTTTGAGTTTTCGCCAACGTGTTCGCAATAAATTCGGTTACGGCGGTGTCTTTGTCCCTTACTTGCGCTTGGTACAACTTGTAAATGTTATCTTTCCTTTTCATCTGTCAAAACTTTAATAAGCGTTGTTAATTCGGCTAACACTTTCGTATTTTCCGCAATCGTATCTTTTAGGTGTTCCGTTTCTTCCTGGTGCGCCTGCCTTTGTTTCACCATATACCAAAACAAAGCCCCACACATCACAATCGGAAAACCCAAACTTGAAATGATTTGAATAATAGTATTTGCGTCCATATCAATAAATTTTTAGTTCCTATTGCAAAGGTAGTTATTTATTTCGTAAAACGTGCGGTTCGGCACGAAATTTGCACCAAACCGCCGTTATTTTCATTTAAGCGAAACAATGTTTGTCTTTGCGCTCGTAATTAAATAATTGCGTACTATTTCGCCGACTTCGTTGTCTTGGTAGAAAACTTTGTCTATTGCGAAAAACCGTGCGACTTGTTGTTCCACGTAACTTGCCGTGCTTAACAACTTGCGTTTGTAGTTCGGTTTGCCGTTCATTTCCAGCGAATAAATAAGGCTGTTTTCCTCATCTTTTATCGGGGTTGTCTTGGCGTGTATGTACGTGAAACATTCGTTGCCTACTTGTATAATGTTGCCTTGTAACACTACATCGTTAAACTTGATATAGTACACAAACAACACATCTTGCGGCTTGTACTTGCACGGCAAATGCGGATATACTGCAAGTTCCCACTTACCGCCCGTAATCATCTGCAAGTTTTGGTTATCGAAACAAAAATACTTGTTGCTGGCTTTGTGTTGTACTATCGTGCTGCAATACTCAACCGCCACTATTGCGCCGTGTTCGCCAAAGCGGTATATATCTATCGTTCCCTGCTCCATAAACGGCACTTGCTTCAAACCCATTTCAGTAAAGTACGGGCAAAACTTGTTTACCGTGTTCCCCAGCATAAAAACCTTGACATCGTTGCGTTGGCGTATTATCGTACTCAAAAGGTTCATAAACAACATAAACTCATCGGGCAAATAATACCGCCGTGTCAGAAACTCGTCAAACACTATCGTTGTAACATTCGGGTAACTGCTGCTTTTTTCGTGTTCCTGCTCTGAAAGGCAAAACCCGTAACAAAACGGGGTCGGGTCGGGTGTACGCTTGTTTTTCTCTGCATCGTAGTATGATAAAAACCACTTGTTTGACATATAGAACACTTCGTTAAATTTGCCCTCTGTCAGTTCCTCAATAAGCCCGTTTGCCACGTGATTTGCAAACAGACTTTCGGCACGTTTGCCCCGTAAGTCCTCACGCCATCGGCGTATATACGCCATTTGCTTGCCCGTCTTGATATAGTTTTCCAAACCATATTTTAAGGCTGCATAAGTCTTGCCGTTTGACCGTTCGCCAAATATAACATTATAGTCGGCGTTCTTGCTTAAAATCGCTTTCAAGTCGTAAAATTTCGGCTTGTCTGTCTTTGTCTTTCTTGTTGTCATAACTCTTTTATTTTAGTCCTTAAATTTAATTCCACGCAAATAATTTATGTACATAACCGAAAGTGAAAGGCTGTATCCGGTCGGCTCTAAATGTACGCCCGTGCGTTCGTTGTAGTGCGCCGTGCTGCCTTTGTAGTCGGTTATCTCGCCTTGTATCTCGTAGTCTATGTATGTGTGTATGTTCTTGCCCGTTGCTTGCGGCGGTATATCCAAATAGTTGGTGAACGCATCAAATATCCCGTCAGCCCCGTACTTTTCAATAAGGTACGGAATAGCGGCTTTTTTGTTCACGCCCGAAACGGTTAAACTGAAATCGTAAGCCCGTCCGCCTGCTTTTAGTGCGTTCGGTTCTTGCACCATATACCGTTTAGCTCCCAGCGTCTTAAACCGTGTATATGTACCTTCAAAATCCCAAACGCCCAAAGTCTTTGTTATGCCTTTTATCGTTTGCGGCTCGCAAAGCGAAAACGGCAAACCGTGGTACTTGCAGGCTGCACGCAATTTCATTTGCACCTGCATATTATAAGCCTTGAAATATGCTTCGTGCGCCTTGCCGTTCATTATTTTAATGCTGTCGGTGTCGCTGTATATGTAATCGTCTTTTGCTTCGTGTATGCCCGTGAAAAGGTTGCGCCGTGCGTATGCGGTTACGAAAATGCCCCACGGGTAAAACAAGAAGCGGTTTTTGCTGGTGTTGTACTTGTATAAAAGTTCCTGCTTTTGTTCGGCTGTCATTGAGTTAATATCCCATTCGCCGTTATATGTAAACTCATCACGCAAAGGGTTGGTAACACTCATACCGTAACAACTGTTTAACATTTCCTTGCTGTTTAGATATTCCACTTCTTTGCCCTCAACGCCTTTTAATTTCGTCTTGCTTTCGTACAAATGTAGGATAGACTTTACAAACGGGGTCGGCAAATACTCTTTCTTGTAACAATACATTTCACCCACACGCATACTTTCCCACGTGTAAAAGTTTTTGATTATATTAAAGTCCACATCGGTAATTGTCAGTGCTATTTTTGAAGCCGCCACAATACGCCCGTTATTTTCGCACGGGTTTTCTTTCACGAAACATTTGCTTGCCGAAATCGGGTTGTCTTGCGTTTCGCTGGCAAATATGTTGGTAAACTCAATATCGAACACGCAACAATACTTTGATATTAAAAACTCAAATTGCGCCATACTCTTAACCGTGATTGCAACGCCTTGCGACATAGGGTATTTTTCCGCAATCATTACATACGGGTAACTGCTTGTAAAGTCGTAACTATCCACGTTATACATTATTTCGTCTGTATATTCGGCGTTTGCGTGTGTAAAACCGCCTGCAAACGCACGTTGTAACATATTAAATTCATTCATACCCGTAATTTGTAGTTCCTGCATCAAGTTTACGTAATCCCAATTCGGCACGGTCTTGCCTGCATCGCTTTTTTCACGCAAACAATGCGCACGGCAATACTTGCGCACAAACCCCGTCTTTGTTATCGGTATGTGCGTTATCCCCTTGCTTTCCTCGATACGTTCTTGTATGTAGCACATCACTACTTTAATATCGTTTATGCAATAATGTATTTCCGCATCAGTCAGCGGCGTTTCGCTGTGCCTTATTTGCTGGTAGTCCAAATCGCCAACGGCTTTTGCGCACTTGTATTTCATAAGTTGTTCGCCCAACTTTGCAAGCGAATAACCCGAAAGCAAGTAACTGCATCTAAACTCAATGTTGCCCGTTGTTATCGCATAAATCGGTTTGCGCAAATCAATACTGAAAACCCGTTGCCACTCAAACCACTTGCGTAAAAACTGAAATTCGTATGAAAGGTTATGCACATACACAATAAGGCGTAATTTGTCATTCAGCCCTAAAACCTCGCTTACGGTCTGCATCATCGTGACAAACTCGCCCCACGTGCGCCCCATTATCGTATATCCGTTTATGCCAAACTGCCAAACGTACATTATTGCGGCTTTCTCTAATTTCGCCTTGCGCCCGTTCCCGTCCTGCATACGCTGCATTTGCTCGTATGTGTACGCCCGTCCGTCCGTATCACGGTAAAAACTTGTTGTTTCAATATCAAAGGCGCACGGTATATTGTAAAACCTTTCGCCCTTGCTGTTTCCGATAATGTTTTTTTCGTTTACGGCACGTTGCAACACGTTTGCAATTTCGGTCGGGCTGTTTATTCTTTCTTGTAACTCAAAAGGTATTTTTTTCATAACCCAAACTTATTAAAGTTGCGCAAAATGCGCTCTATATCGTTTTGCATATCATCCATTGCGTCCGCAACCTCATTTGCCTGCCGCTCTATTTCCGCATCTATCGCCCGTGATATGCTTTGCGCTTCACTTTCTATTTGGGTGCTTATATCGCTTGCGCTTTGCTCCATTTCGCCCGTGAAATCCTTGTACCGCATCAAATACCGTTCCACGAAATCACTATCCGAAACGCTGTTTAACTTGCCCTGCAAGTTCCTGGCCATAAGGTTGTACTCATCGGGCGTTAAATCATACATACGTTGCAGGTGTTGCCCGTACTGCCTTGCACCTTGCGCCGTACTGGTTGGCTGGCGTAAAAACGAAATCGCCTTGCCGTACTCAATTTTTAGGGTGTTCCAATCGCCTTTCATTGAAAACTTGGTAAACCCCTTAACATCGCCTTTGTTTAACGCTTGCACGGCTGGCGAAAGTTGTCCGCTTTGCTCTATGTTCTGAATACGGCGGTTTGCCATTTGGAAAACCCTTGCAATCTCTTTTCGATATTCGGGGCTGCTTTCCACGGCTTGCAAAATCTCTTTTTTGATTTTCGCCCGTTGGGTTGCTCCAAATACCGACTTTGAAAATTTAATCTTGTAACCTAACTTTGCCATACGCTGTTATATTAAATAGGGGTTACAAACATTGCAACCCCTACAAAGTTAAACATAACTTTTCAAACTCTTACAAGTCCACAAACGAAATAGAATAACACTTCTTGCCGTGGCTCTCGTACTCGTAAATCGTGTACCCTACTTTACCTGCCTTGATTGTTTCTACCGCTTCATCATCGGCAAGAATTTCACGTACCGTTTCGGCGGTGTGGCTCGGTAGGTTCACCAGCCGTTTGTTTTCCTCATCAATAATTACGGGGCTGTCGCCTAACTGTGATTTGTGTACATAAAGCCCATTGATTTTGTGTACCACATCTTTGCCGCCCTCATTTTCAGAGTTGAAAATATCGGCTAACTTGGTGTACTGAAAATCGGTTGTGTCAATGCCAAACGTGGTCTTGTTAAATTTACTTGCAAAACTTTTCATTGTAGTAATCTTTTAATTGTTAAACTTCTTGTTATTTATTCGGCTGTCTGTCCTTTCGGTTCACCGTCAAACGGCAAATTCGGTTCGGGGTTGGCTTGCGGCTTCAAGTCCATAAGCCACGCACGAAAGCGGTTTATTTTCATAACCGCACGTTGGTTGCGGCAAACTTCATTACACGCCATAAGGCTACCCAACGCCGACAAAGCGGCAAACGAAAACTCATCAAATGCGTTTCTTTTTTCTTCCATTGTAGTAAACTTTTAATTGTTAAACATAGATTTTTTGAACTTCAAAGCCCCGTTGTGTTTCACTACCGTTGTATCGGTTGTTACTATCGTTGCCTTGCCACGTATCGTTACACCCTTTGAAACGCTACAACCCTGCAAGATTGCAGATAAAAACAACATCGCCCCACATACGGCGAAAATCATAACACACATTGCAACTTCTTTGATTGCTTCTTTCGGTTGCTCTCTGAAATGTTGTAGTAACTCTTTCATATTTTCAAATCGTTTAATTGAACACTGCAAAGATACAACATTTTTCTAACATACAAGCATAAGCGCACAAATTATTTTCGTTTTAACTTTTCTTAACTCTTGGTGTTGTGTTCCACGTGAAACATTTTATTTCGTGCATCGGTGTGGCAGTGTTCCACGTGAAACAATTTCACGGGCGCACACGCATAACAAAAACCGTGCCAAACTTGTGCAAAAGATGTTAAATGTGAGCCATAGCAAAAACCGTGCCAAAGTCTGTGGAGAAATGTTAAAAAACGGTAAAGTGGCGACCCAGCAAAAACCGTGCCACAAAATGTTTGCAAATGTTAAAAGTGCGTTGGGAAACGTTAAATAGGGGTCAGTAGCGTACCTTT
>ERZ780003.489-NODE-489-length-12071-cov-6.54269_pt1 | contig 12071 bp, 10 predicted proteins | sample MGYA00511931_ERZ780003 | MGnify/ENA primary metagenome ERZ780003 (study PRJEB29588, sample SAMEA2162297) | human gut metagenome | biome: human gut; feature: human-associated habitat; material: faeces | place: Denmark | collected 2008/2010 ... | reverse complement strand
CCCGCCGTCAGGCCCGCCTGCTACTTTGCCGCCGTCCAAAACAACGGGAACCTTGTCGCCCACCTTTACATTGGGTGCGCCGGTTACAATCTGGATCACCTCGGAACCGATGTTTACCTGGCAGACAATCAGCTTGTCCGCATCCGGATGCTTTTCGATTTTTTCAATCTGACCCACAACGATTTTTTCAAGGTTTTTATCCATTCTTTCAAAGCCCTCTACCTTGGTTCCGGTAAGGGTCATTCTGTCGCAGTATTCCTGGTCGGTACAGGTAAGTCCCGGCACATATGCTTTAATCCATGATAATGCTGTATTCATGTTTCTTTCCTCTCATTCTATTTTAATCATTCAATCCCTTTTTATCCGCAAAGACAGCTTTCTATAGTTCCGTCTGTCCATTAAAACTGCTTTAAGAAACGGATATCGTTTTCGTATAAAAGACGCATGTCATCAATTTCATATTTTAAGAGGGCAATACGCTCCAGGCCGACGCCGAAGGCAAATCCGGTGTATTCTTCCGGGTCAATGCCGCTCATCTCCAGTACATGGGGATGTACCATGCCGCAGCCTAAAATTTCTATCCAGCCGCTGCCCTTGCAGAAACGGCATCCGCTGCCGCCGCACTTGAAGCAGGACACATCCATTTCAGCGGAAGGCTCTGTGAACGGGAAGTGATGGGGTCTGAATTTAACCTTGGTATCTTCTCCGAAAAGCTCTCTTGCGAACTCTGCCAGAGTACCCTTTAAGTCGGAGAAGGTAATGTTTTTATCAATAACCAGTCCTTCAATCTGATGGAAAGAGGGGGAATGGGTGGCATCCACTTCATCGGCACGGAATACACGTCCGGGCGCTAACATACGGATGGGCAGCTTGCCTTTTTCCATTTCATGTACCTGGGTGCCGGAGGTCTGGGTACGGAGTAAGAACTCCCCGGAAATATAGAAGGTATCCTGTTCATCCTTGGCGGGATGGTCTGCGGGAATGTTCAGGGCTTCAAAGTTGTAATAGTCTTTTTCGATTTCAGGACCTTCCACCACATCATACCCCATACCGATGAAGATTCGCTCTACTTCTTCAAGGGCGATGGTGTTGGGATGTCTGTGTCCGATCAGGGCTTTCTTGGCAGGCAGGGTTACGTCGATAACTTCTGCTTTTAACTTGGCTTCTCTGACCGCTTTTTCCATTCTTGCCTTAGCTTCATCCAAAACCTTTTCGATTTCCTCTCTGGTTTCGTTTACCATCTGGCCGACCTTGGGACGTTCTTCGGGAGAAACATCCTTCATGGATTTTAAAACGGCTGTCAGCTCACCCTTTTTACCGAGTACATTGACACGTACTTCGTTTAACTTGTCCAGAGCATCGCTGGCTTCAATCTGCGCCAATGCCTGCGCTTTGATTTGTTCCAATTTTTCTTTCATGGTGAAATCCTCTCTTTTTATAAAAATTTCGTTTGCAGGGAAGGTCATCGTCCGTCCTGTTTTCCTGAATAAAGACATAAAAAAACGTCCCCTGCATCTGCAAGGGACGAATCAAATCCGTGGTACCACCCAATTTCCCGGTTGCCCGGGCACTCATTTCACTTAACGCGTGTCACGTCCTGTCCTACTTTCCGTCATATTTTCAGGGGGTTCGGCAGGCAGCTCCGGCGGGAAATTCACAAAGCATAAGAACTGAAGAGGACTTGCAGCCGGTGATCCTCTCTCTCTGCCAGAAAATGCATTGCTACTTTACGCTTTCACAGCTTTTCACTAAACCTCATTGTAATGAGCAAAATAAGAAAAGTCAAGGACTTTTTATTCCAGATTCAGCTTCTTTGCGAAAAGATAATCCGTTAAAAAGAAGCACGCCACACCTAAGACAACTTCCACAATACATATCATGGACATCAAACGGCTTACGGCATTCAGTATCTCTGTTTCTGTAAGAGAAAGCGCCGTTATATCCACTTCCACATTATACAGGTTGAATTTATTCGACCAAAGGAAAACGGTCACTCCCATCACACACTGGGTAACAAAATATATCAGTGCATAAGCGCCAACGCCGGCTGCAATTTTGTGAGTCCGGTTAGTCTGTCCTATCGCAACTGCCGTAAACTCTGCCATCTGTGTATATATGAAGATAATTCCCATACATAAGACAAAGACGTTAAAAAACTTATGGTATTCTTTCATGATGAAAATTTGTTGCAGGGTCTTTTCAAATGAACGATACAGGTCATCAATAACAGCCAAATCATTCCGCAACAGGAATGTGGATACCAGAACGGCAAACGCCATAAGAATATCCATCACCAGTGAGCTGATTAACTTGCTTGCAATAATCTGTTTGCTGCTTACCGGCAGGGTAAAGGTAAGATATCCCTCATCCGTGACAAGATTTTTGTAAAACCGCACGATGTTAATCACAACGGTGCCAAACAGGCATCCCAGAATAACTACCACATACAAAACTCCCATCAGTCCGTTCGTAAATTCCAGAACAATGTTTCTCGGCAGAAACAGATACAGTTTGTAAAGAAACGTAACACCAAATAAAGCTATAAAAAGAAGACCGTAATTTCTGAATAACGCCTTAAAATCATGTTTCAAAAGTTTTCCTAACATTTGAATACCTCCCTGAACAATGCATCTATCGACTTGCCGCTTTCCATACGGATGCTTTCCACATCCTTCTGCATAAGGAGCTGTCCTTCCTTAATGAACACCACTTCATCCAGAATATTTTCCACATCGCTGATTAAATGGGTGGAAATGATAACCGTGGCTTCCGGACTGTAGTTGCCGATGATGGTTCTTAAAATATAATCTCTGGCAGCAGGGTCCACGCCGCCGATGGGCTCATCCAGCATATAGAGCTTTGCGTTCCGGCTCATCACCAAGATAAGCTGTACCTTTTCCCTGTTTCCTTTGGATAACTGGGACAATCTCTGGTTTCTGTCAATATGCAGCTCGCCGAGCATGGTATAGGCTTTCTCTTTGGAAAAGTCCTCGTAGAAATCCGCAAAATACTCCACCATCTCTTCCACCCGCATCCAGGTGTTTAAGTAAGTACGTTCCGGCAAATAGGAAACCATGCTTTTGGTCCTGCGTCCTACCGGCTCCCCGTCAATTTTAATGGTTCCTTCCGTCGGCACCAAAAGTCCGTTTGCCAGCTTAATCAGGGTGGATTTTCCACTGCCGTTGGGTCCGAGCAATCCTACGATTTTTCCTTTTCCCACAGAGAAACTCACCTGTTTTAATGCCTGGAAGCTGCCATACCGTTTTGAAACTTTCTCACAAACAAATACATTCTCCTGCATTGTTTACTCCTCTTCTTTCTCCATATTTTCAATCATGGATATCATTTCTTTTCTGTCAAAGCCCAATTTTTCCATTTTGGTCAGAAAAATTTTAACTTGTTCTCTTGCTATCTCCTCTTTTTCCTTTCCGATGTCTTCCACATTTTCGGTCACAAACCGTCCGGAAGTACGTCTGCTTTCCACAAGTCCGATGTTTTCCAATTCGGACAATGCTTTCTGCATCGTATTGGGGTTTACACATGCCTCCATGGCAAGTTCCCTCACTGCCGGAATCTTGCTTCCCGGCTTATAAACGCCCATGGTAATCCTGCGTTTCATTTCCTCCAAAATCTGTGTGTAAATCGGTCTGTCTGAGTCAAAATCCCAAGCCATCCGCTCACTCCTTTTCTTTTTCGTATCGATACGTTCCGCACTGTACTATTGTACTAAGCGCTTAATACAATAATACATACGCTAGTACAGTTTGTCAAGACAAAAAATTACAAATTTTTAGCGCAAAAAAACACCCCCGATACCGTCCGGTTTCGAGGGTGTAAGTTGTTTTTTAGTTGTATTTTATGCCCAGGGATCCTGCTCTTTCGGAATACGGATGCCTGACAAAATACTGGAGTATTCCCATAAGTACCATTTCTCTCCTTTTTGTCTCAGTTTAACAGGACGCGGAGAGTCTGCTCCTTCCGTCTTTAAATACAGGCGCACATAGCCAGGCTCCACATCCTGCGGCCGCATATCTTCCAGTACCTCCAGAACATAAGGTATCTCCGGCGTATAATTGTTCTCCGGGGAAGCACCTTCAAAATAAGCCAGCGGCAGATATGCCTTATCCCTGAGTCTGTCCCTTAAAAACTGTTCATCGTAGGTAGTCATGGGACGAGGGCCCCTTAACAGATTCACAGCCTCCGTTCCTGCCTTTTTATCCTTCAGATAAAGATATAGACTTACCAGAAACATGGCACATGTGTTTTCCGGCGCCGTAAGCTCCATTTCCGGCATTTCCCTAAGCTCCTGCAGATTTACCGGCAATCTCTGTAAAATTACATTCATATAGTTGTCCATCCTTTCCCCCGTTTTTTAATACGCATCCAATAACATTATATAAAGTAACTCCTTGTCGCACATCACCCGAAAGTATGATTTTTTATAAAACGGACCGTTTATTCCTCCATTGCTATTACAATACCGGACACTCTCGCCTCAATGGCAAGCTCGGTTCTGTTTCCGTAGCCTGTTTTTTCAAGCATATGCTGGATATGGGATTTTACTGTATTTTCAGATATACACAATGTCTGGGCAATGGCTGCATTCGACAGCCCTTTTGTCATTATCCGAAGAACCTCCAGCTCCCTGTCCGTGAATTCCGTGCTGTCTGCCATACCGAGCCGGACCCTTGGCTGTATATCCGGGTATACCGCTTCTCCTGCCATAACCGCATCCATAACAGACAGAATATCCTCCCCCGATGCCTCCTTGTACCAGAAGCCCTCGATACCTGCCTTCCTTGCACGTTCCATCCAGGACACTTCCGCCATGGATGTTACGACTATAATTTTAATCTCCGGATACAGCTTCTTTATTTTTTCCGCAGCAACAAGCCCGTTGGAGCCATCATTCATCAGTACATCCATGATGATCAAATCCACCGTTACCGTTTCCAGCAGATTTTCAACCATCGCCGCTGTATCCACGGATACGGCAACTTCATAATTGTCGCTGGACTTTACATATAATTCAAAAAGCTGTCTTGCCACAAACTGGTCATCCACAATCATTACTTTATATTTCATAGATTCCCGTGCCCTCACTCTCTGACTTTTCCGTGTTTCCGCCCCGCTCGGGGAAGCATAGGTGCAGAACAAATACCGGGCTGCTTTTTATCTGCATGCTTCCCCCTCGCTCTTCCACCATTTTTCTGAGATTTTTCAAACCGCCCGTTTCATGGATGCTGCCGCCGGGCGCATTTCCGTTATTCGTAATAAAAACTTCCGTATTCTCTTCCGTATCATGTATGGTAATAAAAAGTCTGTCACCCCGTGCATGCTTGGCGGTATTCCCCGCGCATTCCCTGACTGCCGCAAAAATAACGTTTCTCACGGAAGGATTGGTGGGAAGAAGTCCCTCTAAGAAAATATCCACATTAAAATCCGCAGCTTCTTTTTTCAACAAAAGAAGGCTGTCCTCCCTTTCCTTCAGAATAGTACCCTCCTGCATGGAGGTCACTATATACTGCCAGAGAGGCAGCAGCCGGCTCCGGTCCCTTTTTTCCGTCTGAGCGCTTTTTTCCGGTGTTTCTGTCTGAATGCTTTTTTCCGGTGTTTCCGTCAGGTACGAGCGCAGAATCAGAAGAGACCGTCCGATTTCATCATGCAGCTTTATTTTGGCTGCCAGTATCTCCTTTTCTCTGGTAACCTTCTCCACCTCTTCACTGAAATGATGCAGACGGCTGTTTACATCATTCAGTCTTTCGTATCTTTCCACAAGCTCCTTATGCAGATGATACTGCGTAGTAATGTTTACTGCCGAGATTTCCGTAACCTTCTCCCCTCCATAGGAAAGCCGGCTTCTTCTGAAATCCCATACCTGGCCGTTTGTGTCAATAAATGCCGCCTCCCTCTGTTTAAGAGGCCGGATACCCTTCCTTACGTTTCCGTTCCGTAAATCCCTCCAGAATTTCTCCGTATCCATGAGTCCTTCTCCCGTAAACTCCGTACAAAGCTGCCGCATCCTGCTGTTCATCAGAATGGGCATCCCTCTGTCTGTACTGAAGCAGACACCGTCCGGCAAAAGGTCAATACTTTCTTTTATGGATCTTGTAGTAATCACATCCCTGCTCTTTTTATACAGAAACGACCACTGGAAAATACCGGTCAGAACTGAAACCGCAAGTACGGAAAGCACTAAGCCCGCCGGTCCATGACCTGCCACACGGGCAAGAAGGGTCCCTTTTTTTCCTGTTGTCATTACCACCGTAACATCGCTGACTGCCTGTAAAAAAAGAATCTGTACCGAAAGAAACAGAAAGGTAAAGGCAAGTATTTTTTTAGAAAGACGCAACGAACAGGCCCTCACAAACATCCATGCCGAAGCCGTTACGAGAAGCATTTGTACTATACCTGCAAAGGTCTGTATTTTTCCGGATAACATACCATATTCCATACTTCAGGCACCTCCCACCGGCATTCGTACATACACATAGGCATTCTCCGTCTGCCCCAGATTGTTGTTTTCTGTTTCCATGGAAAACTCTGCATTAAGCTGCCTGCGTTTTTCCGGTTCGTAATCCCGGGGAAGAAGTGCCGAGGGGGTGGCCAGCTCTATCCGCATCACAAAATCATCCCGGTAAAAACCAAGTCTTAAGAAAACCGCACTGAGCCCCGGCATTGCCGCTTCTGTGATTTCCTCAAAAGCACGGTACAGGAAAAGTATTTTTTCTGCTTCCGTTTCTATACCGCAGTCTCCCTCATACTCCCCGTAAGCAGCCCTGTCCGCCAGCGTAATGTAGCTTAACGATTCCTTCACGGATACCCAGAGCTCCATTGCGGAGAGAAAGGCTTTTTCAGAAGATATAAGCAGCAGATTGGAACGTCTTTTTATATAAACCTGCAAAATGGCAGCTTCTTTCATCCGTTTCTGAAACGCCGGCTCGTCCTCCGGCGGAGATGACAAAATTCCGGAAAGAGCTTCCAGCTGCGGTGCAACGTCCTCCGAAATGCCATTGTACAGCCTTGCCTGTTCCGCAATCCGGCTTCTCTTTTCGGAAAGCTCGTTTTCCGCCTCTAAAATGGCATTTTCTTCCGCAATAACGTCTCCCAGCCCCATAAGCTCACTGTTTATCTGATTGATTTCCGTTATATCCTTAAACCAGAAGCTGTAGCCTCCGGCTATCCGGCTGCTTCTCAGTACCAGATTTTCATTTTCCGTAAAAACCTCCTGCTTTTCCGAAAGCACTACTTCATTCAGTGTAACCGGCAGTCCCTTTTCCGACTGGTATACAATTCTTCCGTTTTTATCCATGATACCGAATTTCAGGTCAGATACCTTCCACAGGTTTTCATAGCAGTCATTGGACGGAAACAGATGTGCCTGTATCAGCCCCTCCAGAAAGGCAGGGAAAATAAAAGCAATCATTTCCGCAAACTTATACAATCTCTGAAATAAAGCTCCCGGGAAAAAGAGATAGCAGACGGTATACGCCATGCCCAGCACAAGAGGAAGAACCGGCATCCAGATTTTCCTGCGATACTCGGCTATTACACATCTCTTAAACGTAACCGTCAGAATGGCGATAAGAACTACAGCAACCCAGATACATTCCGCCAGATACACCGGCCCGTACCGGTAAGGCACATCGTCCCAGAGATGGATACCGCCGGGAAACAGGAATGCCTTCTGGTGCAAATCATTGGTAAGAAATAACACGGAAAGCAGGGTTGCCGGAATATATAAGAGAAACCATTTCCGGCTTATGGTATATCCGTAAGGACGCCCTGTATAAAGCACGGCAAACAGAAGAAACAACGGAAGAAAGCTCATGGAAATATAGTAGGCATACCAGGAAAGCCTTGCCAGCAGATGCCCATCGGAGAGAAATATAAATTTAACCGTCCGTAAGATCATAAGCAGAAGAATCAGAAGGGAAACCGCCGTAATATATCTGCCGACAGAACCGACTGCAATTCTCTGACGGGTTCTGTCCGTCCAGATGGCAAGCGAAAATACAAACAACACAAAAACAACGGCATTATCCGAACAATCCGGATTTATGGGTCTTAAAAACCGCACTACACCTACCATTAAAAAAAGCAGTACACAAATGAAATTCCAGATTAGCGATTGTCTGTTATTCTGCACCCTTCTCTCCTGTTCCCTCCGCCTTGCCGCTCTGCCTTCGTTCCTCTTTTTTTCGATAAAGAAACTGATATGCAGGGCCGAAATAACGGTTAATCTGCGCTCCTATCAAAATAATATAAATGCCGAAATACAGCCACATCATCAGAATGATTATCATGGACAGACTTCCATAGGTATCAAAAACATGCCCGTTTCCCACATACAGGGAAAAGCCCCAGGAAAAAACGCCCCATACAACGGCCGAAAACGCCGCACCTGGCAGCTGCATGCGCAACTTCATTTTTTTATTGGGTACAAAGGTATAAATCATGGTAAAGAAAATTGTCATGACCGCCCACACCGCGGCAAAACGCAGATGCAGAAGAAACTCAAACAAATCCACCGTCCGTGGAAACTGGCTGACTATGTAATTTACCAGAACCTTGCCGAAAACGTTGATAAGCAGGGACAGAATAACCGTCGCCAGCATAATCAGCGTGTAAAAGCTGCTCATCACCCGGAGCAGGACGTAATTACGTTTTTCGTTTACTTCATTGATTTCATTTAAGCCTCTCGTCAGAGCCAGCACTCCCTTGCCAGCCGACCACCAGGTTGCGATTGCCGCTACGGAAAGAACACCTGCCGAGGACTCATACACATCGGATATGACCTGCACTAAAAGAGGTCTTAAAACCTCCGGTATCATATCTCCCAGAAAGCTGATCAGATTGCTTTTGGTTAACGGAGTATAGGGAATCGCCGTACAAAGCAGCATCAGCATGGGAATCAGCGACAAAAAAATAAAGAAGGCCACACTGGACGCATAGGCACTGATATTTTTCCGGTTCATTTTTATTCGGAAATCATCCGCAATGAGTAAAAGTTTCTTCCACATATTTATTCATACACCTTTTCTATGTTTCCGTTCTTACATTTTCTATCTTACAGTCCCTGTAGAAAAATAATAAAATATCGGCTGTGGTATACCCTTTTTCCGCCATATGTCTCGCCGCATTCTGGGACATTCCCGCTCCGTGACCGTAACCGCCGCCGTATAGCTTATATCCTATCATATTTTCGCCTTCTTTTACAGACTCAATCTCAAAAAATGCGCTGGGCAGCAGCATTTTCAATTCCACCTTGCTGCCGTCCTGCCTTACCGCCGTCACACCACCCGCGCACAGAACCGCACGGATGTTGTACTGGGACAGAACCGTCACCGTCTTCTTTTCCCCTTTAATCACAAGACTTTCCGCAATGCCGCCGTCCCCTCTTTTCCCGATACGGATGTCCGTTATCCTGCCGATGTCTTCCCATTCCCCGGCAGCTTCTGCATTGCTGTCCGTATTTCCCGCATTGCTGCCGACAGGCTCCGTCTTGTCACCGTTTTTCTCCACAAGTATCCGGTCCGGCTCCGCTTCCTGCCTCTCCTTTAAGACTTTCCGCAGGCTTTCCGTATCTAAGCTTTCCACCGTGATGCTCCACCGGTACCAGGGCTCCTGCCGTTCAAAATCCGTTTCCGGTGGATTATGTAAAAATTCATGAAAGTAATCGCCCCGGCACATATCCTGCGCCGTGAAATATTCTGTTCCCGGAATTTCCGCACTATTCTGGTCCTGCTGCATGGCGGTTTCACTGATGGAGGCCGCCGTCAGGTAGCTCACCTTTTTTTCCTCACCCGGGTTCCAGACACGTTCATCCGCTCCAAAGCCGCAGGAGGTAGAGTAATAATAAGTATCCACCAATTCCCCGTTTAGCCGTACCACTTCTCCCTTTGTTTCCTGCACCGCCTGTATGGCTTCCTCTTTTTCTGCAGTATTGTTATAAACCTGATAGCCGGTACTGTCGTCCACATGGGCACCGTACTCTCCGTATCCCGGACTCTCCAGATGGACATAGACATAGGTTCTCGCACAGATTGCCTGTGCTTTCAGGGCTTCCATCGGATACGATACCGGCATTTCACTTGGCACCACACCATAGAGATATTCCTCTACGGGAAGTTCATTGATTACCACAAAGCCCTGTCCGGTCTTTCGGATTTCCATACTCCCCCGGTAGGCCGGCGTGCCCTGGCTGCGGTTTACGGAAAGCAGACTTATCTTTCCACCGTCCTCTGCCGGGCTAAGCACAATACGCGCACATTCCGTAAACCATGCACTGTTTCCATCCAGCAAAAGCTCTTCTCCCACCGCATGCTTTTCCGTAAGTTCCCCGTCCAGGCCATAATGCAGCTCCCATTCCGTATCACAGGAAAGCTTTACCTCTTTGTGAAAAATCCCCTGATAGTCACTGTTTTGTATCAACACACGGATAGTTTCTTCTCCGGTATAGACTACCTGCGCCTTTTGCGCCAGAGCATTTCCACCGCTGACGGTATTTTCCGCCTCCTCGTCTTTCGCCCCTTCTGCAGGGTACACTCCGTTTTTCGCATTTTGCTGTTTTGCCGTGCTGCAGCTATTCACGCAGCTTATCCCCAAAAGCAGCAGAATACCTATAATAATCAGAACGGTTTTCTTATGTATACGCTCCGTTTTCCCCATTTAACCACGCTTCCCCTTCCCTTACGTGTTTTTCAACACTTTCGCTCTCTGACACGTAATCACTCTTCCCATAAAGCAAGAAAAGAGCAGCACGTTCATGCTGCTCTTTCGTATCCTGTGTATCCCCAAAATGCCGGCTCCTGCCTTTTGACTCCTAACTGTCGTTAGGTGGGTCACCGCAACTATGCTTTTGCCTTCCCCTGCAATCCTCTTTCGAGTGGAGGCTTGACAGCCACACAGCGATATAGGAATCCCGTTTAAAGTAAATGTAGGTTCAAAACTAACAAGAGTTTATCGCACATTTCAGGTTAGATTTATTATAACAAAACCACTGCTGTTTTACAACTGTAAAATTTTAACTGTATTATGTTTTTTGATTATAACTGAGGGCCTGCTGCAACTAATGCCTTACCAGCTGCATTTCCTTCGTACTTAGCAAAGTTCTTAATGAATCTGCCTGCTAAGTCTTTTGCCTTAACTTCCCATTCGGATGCATCCTTGTAGGTGTCTCTCGGGTCTAAGATGGCAGGATCAACGCCGGGCAGTTCGGTAGGAACTTCAAAATCAAAGTGAGGAATCTTCTTGGTGGGAGCTTCGTTAATAGCGCCGCTTAAGATAGCATCGATGATACCACGGGTATCCTTAATGGAGATACGCTTGCCGGTACCGTTCCAGCCGGTGTTTACTAAGTATGCCTTAGCACCGCTCTTCTGCATCTTCTTAACTAACTCTTCTGCATACTTGGTAGGATGCAGTTCCAGGAATGCCTGTCCAAAGCAAGCGGAGAAGGTCGGGGTGGGCTCTGTAATACCACGCTCTGTACCTGCCAGCTTTGCGGTAAATCCGGAAAGGAAGTAATACTGTGTCTGTTCCGGTGTCAGAATAGATACAGGAGGAAGTACGCCGAATGCATCTGCGGAAAGGAAGATTACGTTCTTTGCAGCAGGTGCGGAAGAAATAGGACGTACAATGTTCTGAATGTGGTTGATGGGATAAGAAACACGGGTGTTCTCGGTTACGCTCTTATCATCGAAGTCAATCTTTCCTTCTGCATCAACGGTAACATTCTCTAAAAGAGCATCTCTTCTGATAGCATTGTAGATATCAGGCTCGGAATCCTTGTCAAGGTTGATAACCTTTGCATAGCAGCCGCCTTCAAAGTTGAATACACCGTTGTCATCCCAGCCGTGTTCGTCATCACCGATGAGTAAACGCTTAGGGTCGGTGGAAAGGGTGGTCTTGCCGGTACCGGACAGACCAAAGAAGATTGCGGTGTTCTTGCCTTCCATATCAGTGTTTGCGGAGCAGTGCATGGAAGCCATGCCCTTTAAAGGCAGGTAGTAGTTCATCATGGAGAACATACCCTTCTTCATTTCACCGCCGTACCAAGTGTTCAAGAT
>ERZ780003.487-NODE-487-length-12178-cov-9.67442_pt1 | contig 12178 bp, 7 predicted proteins | sample MGYA00511931_ERZ780003 | MGnify/ENA primary metagenome ERZ780003 (study PRJEB29588, sample SAMEA2162297) | human gut metagenome | biome: human gut; feature: human-associated habitat; material: faeces | place: Denmark | collected 2008/2010 ... | reverse complement strand
GATAGTTGTAGCGAGGGAGATTTTTAGTTTATGAGAGTTTCGACACACCCTCAATATCACAGATGGTGGTGAGATTGTGAAAATTGCCAAGTGTATTAAGTGGTATCAGAAGAGTCTTAACTATTACTATTATGAGATTCGCCATGATAATACTGATGATGAATATATGTACTTTGGTAAATATGGTGTAGTACGTAATAACTGGTATAACCTTACTCTGAATAAGGTGAATGGTTCTGGTACTCCATGGTATCCTGGTGATGGACCAGAAGATCCGGATCCGGAAAAACCAATTGATGAAAAGCCCGGATTCCTTGCTTTCGATATTGAAATAGCTCCGTGGGTATACTGGCAAACTGGTTTTGAGATTTAATATACTCTCTATGAAAAAGCGCAGGGCAGTGCAAAACTGCCTGCCCTGTATTTTCTTAATGATATTCCATACGGAAATGAACCGTAGGGAAAAGTAAAATAAGCCGGTGACAGGCTTTCTAAAAACAGCACGGAAACATCTTGGCGCATCAGAAATGCATGGAGTGCAAAACGCGCGCCCCCTAAAATGGAAATAACCGGAGATCATTAAGCAGGATCTCTGACAATATAAACGGCAGCCCTCAAAACACTGCCTCATAAAAGAAAAAAGATATGTTCGGAAAAACCAAATCGCTATTCTTTATTGTCACCTCGCTGTTGTTCATCGCTTCGTGCGATAGTATACGTGAGGATTTGCCTCGGTGCGAACTTTGGCTGGAATTCACATTCGACTACAATATGGAATATGCGGATGCGTTCAGTCCGCAGGTTAAGTCGGTAGATGTATTTGTTTTTGATAGTGATGACAAACTGGTTTTCTCTAAAAGAGCGGAATCTACTGAACTGATTGGTGGAAACCGAATGCCGTTGACTGACGAACTGGACTTTGGCAACTATAAAGTGCTGACTGTAGGCGGACTGTCCGACAAATTTAGCGCTTTAGGAAATGGAGGTAGCGGGATGGCTTTGCGGTCGACCACTTATCAGCAAGTCACTTTAGCTCTGAACCGTGAATCGGATATCGTGGATTTTGAGTTTCCGCACCTCTATTTCGGAGCAATTGTGGAGATGAATCACTTGCCATCCAATACCAGTCACAATGTTTATCAGGTAAACATGGTACGTAACACCAACCGGTTTAATATTGCGTTGATGGATTATGAAGGTCGAGAAGAAACTGAGAATCAGTACTCTTTTGAAATCCAGTCGCCTGAAAATGCTATCTATTCCTGGGAAAACGAGCCTACAGGTCAGGGACCGATTACATACGCGTCTCATTATTCAGGACCGGGTGAGACCTCTGAAGTGTTAATGTCAGCGCGTATGAATACTATGCGTCTGTTTAACCGGACGGGATGGGATTACCGTTTTATTATAAGAAATGCGGATACAGGAACAGAAGTGTGGAGCTATGATTTGATGAAACTGTTGAGTATTGCTCGGCCGGAGTACCGTCATGACGGTACGGTGCTTCCTTTTCAGGAGTATCTTGACAGGCAGAGCGAATGGAGCCTGATGTTCTCCGTAGTAGAAAAGCCGGGAGGAGGATTCCTTCAAATCGGTCTTCTTGTAGGACCCTGGGTTTATTGGCTTCATGATATCGAAATATAAGAATGAGGGAAAAAATACTATATATCGTTTGTATGGCCTTCACAGCCCTTTTGTTCTCATGCAGCAAGGATGCGATGGATGATGAACTGCTCCCTGTTACCCGGGCGCAGCTTAGCATCGGACTTGAGGACAAATCGGAAGTGGAGCGGCAGGAGGAAATAAAATCCATCCGGTTTATTGTGTTCAGCAACGCGTCGGGCGACGTGAAGCTGAATGTGAATAAACTTGTTACGTTGGATACTCCGGCCACAGCCACCGATATAACTGCGAAAAACCTCGAAGTGATTCCTAACAACGATATTATGGTTATTGTCATCGCCAATGAGCCGCAAAGTCTTACGAGTAAGCTCAATACTGTCACCAGCCCATGGTTATTGCAGAGCGTGGACTATGATATAGCCAACATATTGGACAGTGACGGAGAGATTGTCTCGACCACCGGTATGCCAATGACTGGGGTAATCAGGGATATATCCGTGGCGTCTGATGAAGTCAAGGCGGTAAAGATGGTTGTCGAGCGTGCTGTGGCTCGCGTTGATATCTTCCTTGAAGCTACAGACGGTGGAGCTGTGACAGGATACACAAAGGATGTCACCAGTGTCACTTTACACAACTCCACCCATAAAAGTTATTTTGTGATGGGAAATGAGGCCAATTATACGCGTGACAACGCTAACCCCTCGAAGAATTACGGGAAAGTGATGACAAACGCAGTAGATGGTGATTTGCTGACGCAGACTTGGACAGCTGCAACAACTGAAACCTGGGCGTATTCATCTGTAGCTGGAGCCGAAAATAGAAAAATACTCTGCTCATTTTATGTTGCCGAGCGTATTTTCAGGTCAGATTCTTCCGACCAATTGGCTATTAGCATGGTAAATGTTCTGAAAGGACCTCCAAGTGTTACAGGAATAGCAGAGAAGGTGATAAAAACAATAACAAAAGTCGATAATTCAGGTACTCCGACAGCGCAACCTTTTACGGAGATCCGGAGGAATAATGTGTATCAAATTACAGCCCGGGTTGGCAAAATCGGTATTCAGATAATAACGATAAGTGTGGAAGGATGGGGTAAGGTTCAGGATATTGATCTGGATATGTATCTGTGATGATTTCGGGCGGATGTTTTTTTAATTGGGAAAGGAATAGGATGATAAAGTTTAATAATAGTATTAGGACGATTGTAACGGCAGTTATTCTTCCGGTCATATTCTCTTCGTGTATCAGAGAAGAAATGACGTGCGGAAATCAGATTGTTGTGCAACGTATTGGAGAAGATGGAGGTGCCGTTACCCGTGGTACGGCTGTCTCTTCCGTATCCGATCTGGAGAATCAATTATTCGGCTTTTCAGCTTCCCTGACACCTGCTGCGTCTGCTACACAAGTGTACTTCAACGAAAAAGCCCGGGTGAATGCAGGAGGCATCACGGGTACTATATTGCCGGAACAATACTGGCCGGCCCTGCTGGGAGCCAGCATGAAGTTCTTTTCATGGTATCCATATGAGGGTACGTATGCGCCTGCCGCAACTTTCGCTAACCCTGCACAAATGTTGCTGAATTATACGGCCGATACTGATGCTGCCAATCATGTGGATGTGATGGCTGCCGTATCTACACCCGGCTGGAATGAAGGCGTGGGTATACATTTTTATCATACTCTGACCAAAGTTACTTTTACGTTTCAAAAGAAGGATCCGGTACCTGATGTGGTAACTATTCAGAAGATTGAATTTCAGGGTGTGCCGAATGTTGGTAAACTTACTGTGGGCACTATACCTGCCAAGACAACAGCAAATGGAAAGCCTGGCTTTGTGTGGAATGACGTCACTACAGGAAATATCGTTTCTACTCTCAGCAGTAATAATACGGTAACAGATGATAAGGTCTTGCTTGGTGACACATTTTTGATGTTGCCTACCGATCAATTCTCCGATGAGGCGAAGATTGTTGTTACCACTAATTTAGGTGAGCGGGAGTTTATGTTCAAGGATATTGTTGCTACCAAACCTCATTCATGGGAATCGGGTGAATACATCAACTATAACATTACAATCTCGAATACAATCTATCAGATATCGGCTACTCCGCTTCCGTGGGATAAAAATCCGGTAATAGATGTGATTTTTGACGGACAGTATTATCTTAAATTGTCACAAGCTAATGTGAGACTGGAAGGGAAAGGTAATACTGTGGATATAGTAGTAAAAACGAACTATAATGCGATACCATACACAGGCTATCCGGCAGGAGCGCAATTAACAGTAACCAATACAGCTTGGTCTGAAGTTAGCCTGCTTAATTCGTCCGAAGCTAATGGTGTATATACTTATACTATTCGTGCCGTGATAAGTGACTATGTCGGTACTGTTGCTGACTTTCGTGATATGAGATTTTATATTACTGCCGGTAACATGAATCTTGGTGTACCTATACAACAGTGGGGTGGAGCTGGCAACTGGATAACCCCGGATATCGTATTTGCCGATAATGATCCCACCACAGAAGGAATCAAAAGACGGCGTAAAATAGTCTTTAACACGACTGCCTTAACTAACTCTACAGACAGTTGGAAATGGAATTGGGAAATAAGCGAAATAAGAGATCCTGATAATATTCTGCTGAATGCTGAAACGATGCTTTGGGCAAATGGCACAGGTGGTGGGTGGCTTTACTTCTATTACAAGGCCAATGCCACAGAGGGCTCTAAAGCCACGCTGGTACTACACAATACGAATGGTGACAATCCGGATGTGGAGATAGAATTAACTGTACCGGACGATGCGTCTGCTACAGCATAGATATATGAACCTTTTTAAGAGAAAATTATAATGAGATATACTGTTTCAATATTCAAAAAGCATTTGTTGATATATACTCTGATGACAGTGGTATGCCTCAGTGGGTGTGTACAAGAGGAGTTTGCAACTCCTCCAAAGAAAACTGAAAACAGCGTGGAATTTAGTCTGTCTGTTTTCGATGTGAAAATGCCGTCAGTAGCTTCACGCTCAATGGTAGGAGTGGGAGAGGCTAATAAAGAAGATGAGGTACAAAGTGTAGATATTCTGGTGTTTGATGCTTCAGTAGAACCTGCTGTTCTTTTGGAATGGGTGGAAGTGGAAAGCCAGAATATTGAGCAGAATTTAGCTGGAGGTAGCTCAAAGGTAGATTTTTCAGCTCCGCTTACTCTCTCTTCCAAGAAAGTGTGCATAGCGGTAGTGGCAAATTGCTCACTTTCCGGTTTAACGAAAGGAACTCCCAAAAATGCTGTATTGAACAGTCTGATTTTTCAAAATAGCGGAAAGTGGCTTGCTGATGCTGATAATTACACCGCAATTCCTATGTACGGAGAGATAGAGGTGGCGAAGATAGAACCTTCGGTGAGTATAGCCAACATTGAGATGAAGCGAATGTTGGCGCGTATTGATATACAAAATTCAACTTCTAATTTCAAGATAGAAGATGTGTATCTGGCCAATTTCAATACAAATGGATATGTGTCTCCTGAATGGGATAGTAATGGGAAGATAAACCTGACACCAACTGCCCCCAATATGCCATCCGACCCGGGTAAGACTTTGGGTGCAGAGAATGCTATTAGGTATCAGGTGAATGGCGCTGCCTCTTATATTGGAGAAATCTATGCTCTTGAAGCTTCTGCGGCAATAGATGCCGGTGGAGTGGGTGAGGACGGTAATGCAAGTCGCAAGAATGCGACATGTCTGATTGTAATGGGGAAGATGATTGAAAATGGAGTTGCAGTTGGAGACTCTTACTATTATCGGGTAGATTTTACCCAAAAGGTCACGATAGAGGAAGGAACGAAGGTAGAGTATATGCCTTTGATGCGAAATTACAAATATGTTGTTGACATTAATGAGGTTTCAGGTCCGGGGTTTACTGATAAAGTTGACGCCTTGGCTTCCTATACAGTAATGTCTAACATGAAAACGCGTGTGATTAGCTATAACCGTAATAAAATAAAGGATGTAGTCTACAATGGGCAGTATATGCTTGGTGTGAGCGTAACAGATGTGCAGATATCTCAGTTTCAGATTAGTGAATACGCCGTAGATGTATTTACTGATGTCCCTGGCGGCTGGACAGCTACCGTTACAAATGGGGAGAGTTGGCTCAGAATTAATGATGGTACTTCCGGTGGGAGTGCTACAATGTCTGGTGCATCAAATAGTGATACACAGTTTAAGCTGAGTATGGGGTATTTTGATAATGCGTTAGGAATCGGTGACACTCGTACGGGGACTGTTCTGCTGAAAACGGCGAGGCTTTCCCAGGAGATTACAGTGACGCAGAAGATGATAGAGCCGGGGGTAATCAAGTTTGTGGATGCATACGGAAATGAAATAGAGAATCTTTTCTTTCGTCTCAGAGCAACTAATGTTTCCACTAATACCATTGAGCCGCAATCTGTGTATGTGATGTTTTCTACGGATAGACTTGATGCGCGGCTTGAGCCGGACAGGGATTTTGCGGGCTTAATAGCGTACCCGGATTGGGGAGGTTTAATTCCGGCTCTGAATCCGGATAGAGTCACAACTGCGCCGTTTTACGGCAGTGTACAGGCCTTTAGCGTAGAGCCGAAAGTTAAAGTGGATGGCGATGGGAAAAGTGAATATTGGCGTGTAGACAAACTGTTATTCACTCTGCACAATAAAGAAGGAATTCTGTTAGGTGCACAGAGGGAATTTAGTATTATCCAAGCATTGTTGGATTTCTCATTTCAGTATTATGAAAGTGTAATTCCTCGTTCCTACGAAGTGCATCTGGGAGCAGAGCAATATCTGCAACTCCTTACAAATAATAACTGGGAGATTACAAAAGTAGAACAATTGGAAGTTAGTGGTGATGATGGAACCGGACTATTAATAACTTCTGATACGGATAATGATATAGTCGCAGGCAGAAGTAATGCGGATAATATTATGTGGGACCAATCTGTTGTGGATTCGGATGATGATAAGATGGGATATAGTGTAATTAATCGAGGTTATAATTTCAGGTTGAAACTCCATCCCGGTAAGTGGAAAGAAGGTAAAAGTGGAACGATAAGAATTACATTTAAAAATGTGATGCGTGCAGGAAACCAAACGTCCTATACGGATTATCCGTTCTACACTACGATTGATTTAAAAATGGTATCGGAGAAAACATCCTATACAGATAGTGGAGAACCTCTTTTCTATCTTTACCCGCTTCGGTTCGACAAACGATTATACTATGATGAGAATAGAGCAAACGAGGGACTTAAGAAAGATATTACTGAGGCTGATAAAATATGTAAGGCTATAGGTGATGGATGGCGACTTCCCAATGCTAATGAATTGATATTGTCGTATGTTTATCGTGATGCTTTAGGGGGAGATGCAACCCAAGGTAGTGGTTATGCAGGACAAAATATATTTGGATGGTATGCGGATCGGAATTGGTCTTCATCGGTCGATCCTATTGATTCAAATACGCGTTTTACAATGGACTTCTCAAGTGGTAGAACTACAACTAATTCTATTTGGGATTGGGATAAGCAATACTTTCGGTGTGTCAGAAATGGTGCCAGTAGCGCAGGTTATCCCAAAGTCTCGGGAGCTACTATTATCTCCCGCGACAATAGTGGAGGTGTGAAGTCTTCTATATTGCTTGCTTCAGGTGAATCTCCGGCTCAATATAATAAGGTAGCTCCGAAGTTTGAGGTTGATTTGGTGGATAAGGTAAATACCGGAATGGGCGCAAAGGCCGAATGTGAGGGGAGATCAGGCAATTGGCGGTTACCTACTCAAAGGGAATTATTACTAATCTATGGTTTAGGTGGGATGAAAACCTCTTATAATGGTGATGGTTTTACTGTGCCGACTTGGTCAGGTGGATTCGTGAAGGTTGATAATTGGCTATGGTCACAAACCGTTAGTGAATCCGGTAAGTTTTATGTAGTTGGTCCTAGTCCCAATGCTTCGGAAAATGGTCAACTCCAAACACAATCGTGGGATTATACAGATTCTGGTCTGTCTTGGGTTCATTATCGCTGTGTGAGGACTATAGACTAATTTATAAGAAAGGGGATAGTTTAGCTATCCCCTTTCTTATAATACATCAATAATATTCCTCTGTTTCTCAATAAACGCAATCCTCTGTGCCTCTCCACTTCCCGAAATCAGTGTGGAGTGCCTTTTCAAAGACTGTATCCAGTTTTTTTGTATCTGGCAGATTTGGGGACTTTGTGAGTCCATCGAATTGATAGAATACACTCTGAAAAGGCTGATCTGATAATCCTTCCTGCTAACATAACTGTATGTTGCTTCAAAATCAATGTTCGACAGGTAGATATATAATTCATGTCCTTCGTTGAATTCACCTTTAATGGATAAGTGCTCCAGATCCGTGAGTAACTGTTGCAACTCATTTTTCAGGTACATGACATCCGATGTGGATATCAGGTTCAATCCGGCAAAGTACTTTATCTCTTTCACGACAGACTGAAAAACATTGCTGTCCCATACAAAGTAGGTTTTTCCTACCTTTCTGATGCTTTCACTCAGCTTTTTATGAGCGTTGATGATCTTTTCAGGCACATGCATATCACTCAGAGAGTTAGGCGTTTTCATCTTCCCATTCTGATAGATCCACCGGCAAATACGGAATTTGGAAAGATATTCATAAGATGAGTAGAGGGTGAAAGGAATGGTGTTGGTGGCGGAATATGTCTCACTGTTTTCATCTCCGTTTACAAGCTGGAATATACGCAGATAGCGTTCTACAATCTCATAGTAGCTTTCCATCAAGTTGGGTGAATGCAGCAGATTCAAATCAAAAGTGACCCGGTTGGATAAGTGGTTTCCAATAATCTGATCGATAGAGATACCCAGATTATGGGAAATGACGGCTATTTCATCAAAGGTGAATGCAACTTCTCCTCGCAGCCTGCGATAAACCGCTTCTTTTCCCATATATAATGTATCCGTCAGATAATTAGCTAAATTATGTCCCGGAGGAATTCTCTCTTTCATCTGATTAATCAACTCTTTTACAATATAATTCTTTGTCATAGCCTTCTTCTTTTTTATTAATAATCAATTATCATAGAACGTTTTGTGACTTATACAAATATAGAACTTGTATATGAAACTTCTATGTATGATTTCATGTGTGCAAGGCGGAGTTATTTTCTGTTTGAAAAGAATGCTAAGGGAAATAGCTGAAACGTGAAACAAAACAGATAGTCGGTCTATCTGTTTTCAATATAGGATAAATATCTTTGGATATATTTCATTATTCGAAAGAAAGCGCTACAATGTGCTGATGATTTCTCGCTGCTGCTTAAAGAACTGAATGCGTTGCATCTCGCCGCTTTCGGATATCAGGGTTGAGAATTTCTTTAATGATTGAATCCACTCCTTCAATCCGCGGAACATCTCGGGATCCTGTGTCGTAATGGAGTTGATGGAATAGATGCGGATCAGGCTGAGTTGCGTGGAACTTGTCTCCAAATAACTATAGGTCGCTTCGAAGTTGATATTCGAAATATAGATTCTGACGTCGTTGCCTGCTTTGCTTTTCCCTCGGGCGGCCAGTGCTTCCATTTCATCTATCAATACGAACAATTCTTCCTTCAGGAGATTCTTGTCTTCATCCGTAATGAGGTGGATGCTGCAAAAGTATTGGATGTCCGTGACCAGGTGACTGAAAATCATATTGTCCCAGATGTAGTCTACGGAATGGATGCGGGATACCATTCGGGCATACTCCTTTTGTTTGTCTACCATATTCTGCGGAATATTCAATTCATCAAAATGCTTGCATCGGATGTTTTCATTCTGATACATCCATTTGAATAAGCGGAATTTGGAGAGCATGTCATAATTCAGGGAGAGAGTCTGGGGAATGATGTTGGAGGAGGTTCCTATTTCCGAGTTCTCATCTTCCTCGACTGCATGAAACAGTTCTACCTGCTTTTCTAATATGGAATAGTAGGTTTCGAGAGGCTTGTTGCTGCCCACTATATTCATGTCGAATACAGCATTGTCCTGGAAACTAACGCCTATCATCTTATCCAGTGATATACCCAGTTTTCTGGATATAATGGCGGCTTCGGTCAGTGTGAAAGGTACTTCACCCCGTAGCCGGCGGTATATAGCTTCTTTGCCTATATAAAGAATGTCCATTAAAGCATTGGCAAGATTGTCTTTGGATGGGAGTTTCTCTCTGACGGCATTTACTAATCCTGTGTTTAACTCGTTTGTTATCATAATCTTCTGTGTGAGTTAGAGATTTGTCTATTGTCTATTTAACACTTTTCGAGGGCTACTTGTTTCGGAAATCGTAACATTTCTTTTTAGAGATACCCCATTTCCGAAAAAAGTGCCGGATCTTGTTTACCTCGTCATATATAGAAAACCCGGATGCTTGATCTTTCTTGTTCTTGCCACAAATGTATATGCATTGTGATGTAATTTTGTAGTGCAGTTAAGAAGCTGTTATTACTAACTAATAAGGAATAGAATAAATGATGAAAGATAGAAAGAAAATGGCGGCTGAGCTACATCATAGGAAGCAGGAAGGAAATGGAACTTCGATGATTTTCGGAAGAAAGGTTCCTGTTATTAAGGAAGTGTACGATCCGTTGACGGGTTTGCGTAATGGCACGATTACTCCGAATGCTCCGGTCGTTATTACAGGTGAAAACCTGTGTCTATCTTCACTTGGAACTATTTACCTGGGTCTTTCTCCCGTCTCCGATAAGGGCACATTGATACATGTTAAAAGAGTGTTTAAGTATACCGACACAGAGGTGTTGGTGATCCTGCCTAATTTGGAGCCGGGAGAATACTCCCCGGTAATGATGATTCATACTGGTGATAAGGTAGATTTTACCTATACGTTGCCGGTATCGTGGAAGGTGCTTGATGAAAGGTATGTGAACCTTTTTGTAAGAAGAAGCTGTAGCGATTTGATTTGATATTCTTTAAGCTTGGAATAAAAACATAGAGATATTTGAACGTTGAATATGAAAAAAACGTATCTTTTGAAGGTGAACAAGTGACATATAGTATTGTGTATATGTCCTCCTTCCTCTTTTTATTTTGCGAATGCGGGGTCCTTTAGGTGGCTCCGCATTCTTTTTAGGTTCTGATTCGTACAGAAGTGAAACTCGTTACGCTTTATTCCGGACAAAAAGTAACCGGAATGATTCTTTTAGTGACAGAGGCTTTCCCGAAAATATCCGAAATAGACTCCGGATGCATAATATGCAGAATATACATCCATGTTTTTTGCATAAAACAAGCTGTATATGCAATACGTATGCAAGAAACTATACTTCTTTCACAAAGGAACTATGGATGGGACACGAACAATCTATAGATGGGACATGAATAATCTATATATCTGATGCGAACTATCTATAGATGGGAGACGAACGGTCTATATATGGAAGACAGACCATCTGTTTTCAGCTTACAGACCGTCTGTTTTTCTTTTATTAGAGTTGTATGTATTTCTGTATTGCACTGTCAGCCAGTGAAATGCCGATATTCGCTCGTTTCTTTTTGTTCTTCCCTGTAACGGGACGGAAATATGGCATTCTCGTTATGCATAAAAAGCAAAGTGTCAAAATGAAACTATTGAGTAGGTAGAATAATATAAATTCACCGATAGAATAGTTTATAATTAGTTACGGGCTACAGGCACGAATGATAGGTGCCTTGTAGCCCGTAATTAATAGTATGGACGCGTCAGGTGGTTGAGACTGCTTAATGGGAATCCTTAAAGATAGACTTTGCGATACCCATTTCCAGTCCGCGCAGTTCTGCCAGTCCGCGCAGGCGGCCGATGCAGGAGTATCCCGGATTGGTTTTTTTCTTCAGGTCGTCCACCATCTGGTGTCCGTGGTCGGGACGCATGGGGATGGATACTTGTCTCTTCTGTTGCAGTTCGAGGAAAGCTTTCATGACGTGATACATATCCACATCACCTTCCAGGTGGTTGGCTTCGTAGAAGTTGCCTTCTGCGTCACGCTGTGTGCTGCGGAAGTGGACGAAGTTGATACGGTCACCGAATTGCTTCATCATGCCTTCCAGGTCGTTGGAGCTGCTTACACCGAGCGAACCGGTGCAAAGACAAAGTCCGTTGCTCTTGTTGGGAACGGCATCTATCAGTGCCTGGAAATCGGCAGCGCTGCTCATAATGCGCGGCAGGCCGAGGATGGAGCAGGGGGGATCATCCGGATGGATAACCAGCTCTACACCGGCTTCGTCGGCAACCGGAGTGATTTCCTGCAAGAAGTAAATCAAGTTGGCACGCAGCTTTTCAGGTGTGATGTCTTTGTAGCGGTCGAGTTCCTGCTGGAATTGCTCCAGTGTGAAGCTCTCTTCCGAACCGGGCAGTCCGGCAATCATGTTGCGGATGAGCAGTTGCTTGTCGGCATCCGTCATTTGCTCAAAACGAGCTTTGGCCTTGGCCTTCTCTTCGTCGGTGTAGTCGTTTTCGGCACCGGGACGCTTCAGCAGGGTGAGGTCGATGGCGAT
>ERZ780003.483-NODE-483-length-12299-cov-4.65632_pt1 | contig 12299 bp, 9 predicted proteins | sample MGYA00511931_ERZ780003 | MGnify/ENA primary metagenome ERZ780003 (study PRJEB29588, sample SAMEA2162297) | human gut metagenome | biome: human gut; feature: human-associated habitat; material: faeces | place: Denmark | collected 2008/2010 ... | reverse complement strand
CCCCCCCCCCCACCCCCACCCCCCGGCTGCTGCCGATGACCAGCATCATGATCGCCACTGCACTTAACGGATACAGATATCTCTGCGCCAGCATCGGTGCCATTACAACACTCAGCAGATACGCAAATGCCAGCGTTCCCAGGATCGTGCAGGCACCTACTACCATGGCGTAAGTTTTGTCAGACCATCTTTTCACTGACGGCTTCTGCAGACGAATACCCTCTTCTCCCATGGAAAACAGGGACGAATCCGCCACCAGCGTCACTATCAGCAGTACTAACAGCAACGGAAATACAATTACATTCATCCGTCTGCCGCCCATGACGATCTCCAGGCTCTTATCCAGCCCGAGGATCTCCGTCATCCACCAGCCTCTGCTGACATTTTTCAATCCCGCATAGAAAAAATACAGCCAGGGAGCATAGCCGATCAAAAATGCCACGATTGCCAATACACCTTTTCTCCAGGTCTTACCGCGGTATTTGATCCACACTGCCACTCCGGTGAAAAACATCATAATGCCCACGGCTACCAGAGCATAATAGTGAGAATATGCCGCGCCAAGTGCCCACAATACCATTCCGGTCCAGGTCTTCCTGGTGCCATCCGCTATTACACGGTAAGAACAGTAAAAGCAACCCATTACACACAAAAAGGCAAGTGCATACATACGAACTTCCAGATTATATTCCAGGCACGCCTGTCCCAGACCCGATATCATCACAAAAAATGTGGTCGGGAGCATACCGAAATGTTTCCGTATCACTGTCAGTGCCAGCACGATACCAATGGCAAACGGTACCAATGAAGCCAGATGGAATACCGGAACGCTGAATCCGAACAGGGTTCCAAACAGTTTCAGCCAGTAATAATACAGCGGCGGATGATTATCCCAATAATACAGCACCTGCAAGATACCACCGACGCTCTTATGTGCAGTATTTGCAGAAAAAGCTTCATCTCCCCACAGCACCCGGTCGGACATCATGCTGAAATTGAGACAGATCACCAGCACACTGAATGCCAGTACCACGACCGGTCCTATGTATCTGTATACAATGTTCCATCCTTTGCTGCCGGCGATTTTAGTCATAACACTGTGAATCTTCTCATGTTTACCGGCTTTCGCCTCTTCTACGAACAGTTCACAAATGGTATATGCCAGCATGATGCAGATTTCCAGGATCAGCACTTTGACTGCATATTCCCGGGATTCTACGAGTTTTCGCAAAATTGTATTGTCGTCATTGCTGGTCAGGGAAAGCAATACCCACGGCACAAAAAGCATGATCATCAGACAGGTTGCATAACGAAGAACATACGCTCCCTTACTTCCGGTCACCGTCTTCCCGGTGCTTCCATTATTTTTCAAAACATATTGCCGCCAGATCCCTAAGGATACCAGCGGCAACAGCAGGGTTATGATGATGGTAAACATCTGAAATCCTCTCTGTCTTTGGTAAATTATATCTTTTTCTACACGTTATTCCTGCACATACTTCAGGATCGTTGCGGAAGTCTGGGGCATCTCGATCAGGATCTTCCCTGCCTTGATCTCATACTCCGCGCCTTCCATGCAATATCCGTCATCTCTGGATTGCAGGATCACTTTCATCTTACCTGTCTTAGGAACCCCGATCTCCCATACATGGATCTCCTTGGTGATGGGATGATTGTTATTGTTGATCAGGATCGCACACTGTCCCTTGCGGTTAAAACGCCCGTAGGAGATGAAGTTATAATCATTCTCCAGCATTTTCAGGGAACCGGTACGCAGTTCCTCGTTTTCACGGCGCAGGCGGATAATATCCTTGTGAAACGACAACAGCACCTGATCCTCATGTCCCCAGGGATAGGTTCTCCGGTTATCAGGATCCGTGAATCCGCAGACACCGGCTTCATCTCCGTAGTAGATCGTCGGTGCGCCCGTCCAGGTCATCTGGATCACAACGCCCTCCCTGAACACTGCCTTATTGATGCCCTGCTCCGCAGCCTGGGGGCCTAAAGTATTGGTACGTCCCACCTTATGGTTCGTTCTCGTCAGGAAACGGGAATGATCATGGTTGGACAGTTCATTCATAGCCACCTGCCAGCTGGGCATAGAAAAACTGGAGGTATGATGCCGCATGGCTCCCCAGAAGCTCTCTGCATTACCGAGCAGATCCTCTCTGTAGTCATCGCTGTGCTTCTCCATACCGGTGAGGAACCAGGTCACGGGCTCCATGAACGCATCGTAGTTCATGACAGTATCCCATTCGTTGCCCTGCAGCCAGTCTCTGGTATTACCGTAATGCTCTGCCAGAATGATTGCCTCCGGATTGGCCTCTTTTACCGCTTTCCGGAATTCCTGCCAGAAATGATGATTGAACTCCTGGCTGTGACCTAAGTCTGCCGCCACATCCAGTCTCCAGCCGTCCACATTATAAGGCGGAGATACCCATTTTTTTGCAACATGAAGGACATAATCCATCAGTTCCTGAGAACCTTCGTAATTCAGCTTCGGCAGGGTATCATGTCCCCACCATCCGTCATAAGAATTGTTATAAGGCCATGCTGCCTGATTATGAAAATCAAAATAATTCCGGTAAGGGCTGTCTGCGCTGACATAAGCACCCTTGTCATAGCCTTCCGCATTCTCGTAAATACGTTCTCTGTCCATCCATTTATTAAAGGATCCGCAGTGGTTGAACACACCGTCCAATATGACTCTCATGCCTCTGCGGTGCACCTCTGCCACTACCTGGGCAAACATCTCGTTGCTCGCCTCTAAGTTCGCCTTATTGGTCACGCGGTCGATATAGCGGGAAGCGAAACGGTTCTCCCGCTGTCCATCCGGAAGCAGCTCTCCCTCATCACTGACGATCTTACCCAGATGGGGATCAATATAATCATAGTCCTGAATATCGTATTTATGGTTGGACGGGGATACGAACAGAGGGTTAAAATAAATTACCTCAACGCCCAGCTCCTGCAGGTAGTCCATCTTGTCCAATACGCCCTGCAGGTCTCCTCCATAGAACTCACGGACATCCATCTGTGCAGGATACCGTCCCCAGTCCTCTACACGGTGCACCGGCTCCCCGATATAGCAGTATTCATTGGTCAGCACATCATTGGAAGGATCGCCATTGCAGAAACGATCGGTATAGATCTGGTACATTACCGCACCTTTTGCCCAGTCGGGAGTATGGAAGCCGGGAATGATGATAAAATCATAATACTCGTTGACCTCCTGCACCAATCCTCTCATATCGAAGATACCTGTGATCCTGCCGGTCTGTACCTCAAAGTAGTAGGATACCTTCTGATCATCCAGACGCATCACATAAGCATAGTAATCAAAATCATTATTGCTCTCCACTCGTACCATGAGATGCTTCTGTCCACCGCTTACGAGGAATATCCTGTCCACGTTGTTCCTGGCGGTACGGAAACGGATCGTCACCTCGGAATATGGTTCCGGCTCTTCCGGGATCACATACTCCGCACTTGTATCCGTAAAAAGAGCTCTTCTGTTAAATACGGGTCTCATGGCAGCAATATACTGCTGATTATATTCTGTTCGACGTAATCGCTCCAGATCCATAGTATCTATCCTTTCTGAGACTAATGTCTTACTATCTATATTATGCTCCTGCTATTCTTACCTGTGCAGCACATACATATGTAATTATACCCTTTTTCCTTACATCTGACAACAGCCTGACTTGTTTTTGAACGGTAAAAAGGACAGTCTTGGGAGGACTGTCCTTTTTAGAGAAGGTATTTCTTTCTTATGGGGTATAGCAAAAAACTATATAATGTATTGGGGGGGTTACGAGTATTATAATAGCATGCACTACTAGTTTTTACTATTCTCAAAATTCACAAATATTACAAAAATGAATATTTGTTTTTGTCTATTTTTCACAAAAGCAGTTTGTACAATACTACCAAATCTACGAAACGCCCTCGAAAACCTTTTCCTATACGAAAAGTGCTTCAAACTCTTCTCTGTTGATCTTTTCCTTTTCTAACAGAAGCTTAGCACAACTGTGAAGTACATTCTCATGCTGCATAATAATGTCTTTTGCCTTGGTATAGCAGTCATCTATGATGCGCTTGACTTCCTTATCGATCTCACCGGAAATCTCCTCACTGTGAGCCTTGGCATGTGCCAGATCCTTACCGATGAAGACTTCATCATCGTCATCGTCATAGCAGATGACACCGATATTATCAGACATTCCGTAACGGGTTACCATACGGCGGGCTGTCTTGGTGGCTTTCTTAATATCACTGGATGCTCCGGTGGTAATATCTCCGAAGATGATCTCCTCTGCGATACGTCCGCCCAAAGATACCATGATATCCTGGAGCATACGGCTCTTGGTGGCGAACATCTCATCCTTTTCCGGCAGAGGCATGGTGTAACCGGCGGCTCCCACACCGGTAGGAATAATGGATACGGTGTAGACAGGTCCCACATCCGGCAGCACATGGAACAGGATCGCATGACCTGCCTCGTGATATGCCGTAATCTTCTTCTCCTTGTCGGAAATAATGCGGCTCTTCTTCTCTGCACCGATTCCTACTTTGACAAACGCCCTCTTAACATCTTTATTCGCGATAAAGGAGCGATTCTCCTTCGCTGCGATGATCGCTGCCTCGTTCAACAGATTCTCCAGATCCGCTCCGGTGAATCCTGCGGTAGTCTGTGCGAGCTGCTGTAGATTTACATCATCTCCCAGGGGCTTATTCTTCGCATGTACCTTCAGTATTTCTTCTCTGCCACCCACATCCGGAGTCCCTACCGCTACCTTACGGTCAAATCGTCCGGGACGCAGGATCGCGGGATCGAGAATATCCACACGGTTCGTAGCTGCCATGACGATAATGCCTTCGTTGACACCGAAACCGTCCATCTCTACCAGTAACTGGTTCAGGGTCTGCTCTCTCTCATCGTGTCCGCCGCCCATACCGGTACCACGGCGTCTTGCCACGGCATCGATCTCATCAATGAACACGATACAGGGCGCATTGTGCTTCGCCTCTTCAAACAGATCGCGCACACGGGATGCGCCGACACCGACGAACATTTCCACGAAATCAGATCCGGAAATGCTGAAAAAAGGTCCCCCGGCTTCGCCTGCCACGGCTTTCGCCAGCAGAGTCTTACCGGTTCCGGGAGGTCCCTCCAACAGAACACCCTTGGGAATCCTCGCACCGACGCCGGTGTATTTCCCGGGTTCTTTCAGAAAATCGACGATTTCCTCCAGTTCCTCTTTTTCCTCCTTCAGACCGGCTACCTGTGCAAAGGTGACGCTCTTGTCACCCATGGACATTTTGGCCCGGCTCTTACCAAAGTTCATCATTTTACCGTTACCGCCACCGGCCTGCTGGGCATTCATCATCATAAAAAGGAATACACCTACAGCCAGTACTGCCAGCATCGGCAGCATATAAGTAAGGAACCAGTTCTCTCTCTCAATGTCATTCACTACGGGGTCAAATCCGTACTCGCGAACCAGTGTCTCCAGCTCGGTGATATCCGTAGCATACAGCTTATGATTCAGTCCGTTCTTCATCTGGATCTCCAGATAGCCGGTAGGGGCTTCTCCATTCGGCTGTATTACGATCTCAGATACATTTCCGGCATCCAGATCTGCGATAAATTCTGCTCTGGTATAGTCCTCTTCCCGGTTGCTCAACAGATTGAGTCCTACGATCACCATGACCAGAAGTATGATAAAAATAAAATAAGAATTAATTGTTCTGCCGTTTTGTTTCAACTTCACGGGCCTCCTACATCTTCGTATTGCTTAATCGAATTCTACCACACCGATGTAAGGCAGATTACGATATCTCTGATCATAATCCAGACCGTAGCCCACTACAAATTCATCGGGAATATTAAATCCGGTATAATCTACATGAACATCGATGACTCTTCTCTCCGGCTTGTCCAACAGAGTGCACAGACGTAAAGAAGCCGGTCCTCTGTCACGAAGCATCTCTAACAGATAACTTAAGGTTCTTCCACTGTCTACGATATCCTCTACTACGATAACATCCTTATCCTTCAGGGATTCATCCAGGTCTTTTACGATCTTCACCACACCGCTGGACTTGGTGTCGCTGCCATAGCTGGATACAGACATGAAATCCAGAGATACGGGAACGGTGATACGCTTTGCCAGCTCACACATGAAGAAGCTGCCGCCCTTCAGTACACATACAAGGTGTACCTGCTTACCTGCATAGTCCTTACTGATCTGTTCTCCGATCTCCTGAATTCTCTTATCTACTTCCTCTTCTGTCAACAGTACTCTGATATGTTCTGCCATTTTCTTTTGTCTCTTCGCTCTTAGGCGAACTCCTTTCTTATTAATTGTACCTTTAAAATACGTTTTGTATTCTCCGTTACTTTATAATATTCGCTGATGCGGTATCCCATGACCCACAGCACGTGATCATCCTCTGCCAGGATCGGCAGTCTGTCACGCTCCTTGCGAGGAATTTTCTGATCGACAAAATAGCTTTTTAATGATTTACGGATCATTCCGCCTCTGCCGTCTGCAATGGTCAGATAGTCCCCTGTCTGCCGTGTTCGTATCATCGGACATTTTTTTATTTTATCATAATCAAACCATTTCGTATACTGATTTGTGGGAACTTCTTGGTTTTTTTCAAGTCCATGGGACGCTTCCCATACGGAATATTCCAGAGTTCCCAGCGCGCACTCCACTGTTTTCTTCTGTCTCGGAATCATATCCGGATCCCGCTGCTGCCAGAGCGGTGTCGCAACAGCAGTCTGCTCGTCGCTGTCCGCAGCTTTCGTTGTCTGCGTCGTCTGTATTGTCAGGATGACCTGTTCATATTGCCGTCTGCCGCGGATTCCGAAGGGAAGGCAGATCGTCCGGTTTCCTTCCTGCGTAAACAATGTCAGAAGCTCCGTAATATGTTGATAGGTGATGTCTTTCTGCCCGGGAGAAAGTCTTTTTACCTCTTCATACAAAAGTCTTTTACGGATCACAGGATGCAGCGCCAGAAAAGGCTCCACCGCGATATGCACCTCTTGTGCCTGACTGCTCACATCCGGCTGCAGCGCACTGCCTGGAGCCTTTATGCTCCGTATGCATCTGTTCACTGCCTCCGCCGTCTGCAGCTCCAGATATTCCTCCGTCTCCGCCAGCAGCTCCGCTGTCTGGTTCATGTGCGCCACACAGCCCCGCGCAATGTTTTGCTCCGCATAGGGTAAAATATGATGCCGTATCCGGTTCCTGGTATAATCGTCCTCATCGTTGGTAGCATCCTTACAGTAGAAAATTCCCTGTTGTGTTAAAAAGTCCTCGATCTCCCATCTCTCCAGGCACAGGATCGGTCGTATGATCCGACCTCTCACCGGGAGGATGCTTGCCAGTCCCCGGATGCCGCTGCCCCGGAACAGATGAAACAGCTGCGTCTCGCTGCGGTCATTGCTGTTATGCGCTACCGCGATCTTCGTGGCTCCCCATTCCTCCGCAGCCTTGTCAAAAGCTTCATATCTTGTTCTGCGGCCGGCTTCCTCTTCGGAACATTTTTCCAGAATTGACCGCTGCCGTACATCGGCTTCCGTCAGGAAAAACGGGATTCTATGTTCTCCACACAATTTTTCCACATACCGGGCATCCTCACCGGCTTCCGGCCGGATCCCGTGATTGACATGGACCACCGCAATGTCCAGCGGGAATTCTCTCCTCCATTCCAGTAACAAAAATAAGAGGCAAACCGAGTCTGCCCCTCCTGAAACCCCGGCCACCACACGGTCACCGGGTTGCAGCATTTGATGCTCTTTTATATATGCAAATACTTTTTCTCGTGTATCCATCCATGTATTCATGATTTTACTCTATCCTAATTATACGAAAAAATCAAGGCAGCAATCACGCATTCTCCCACAAGCACAGCACAAACACCGTCATATCATCCCGGATCCTGCCCCCACAGCTGCATATGGCATAAGAAAGTATCTTCTCTGCGATCTCCTGCGGATTCTGTTCTTCCAATGCCTCTATCATATCCCGCATCCGCTCCTCGCAATCATCCTCCAGTGCATCCAGCACACCGTCCGTCATCATGATCAGCAGATCGCCCGCTGCCAGCTGCCGCACCCGGACTTCCGTCTGCGCTTTCTGGAAAATCCCCAGCGGCAGACTTTCTCCACCGATACACTCTGTCCCGCCGCTTTCTTTCAGAAAAGTGGCCGCACCTCCGACTTTGCAGATCTCGCACTCTCCGCTGTACAGATCCAGGCTGCAGATATCCACCGTCGGATGATCTTCCTCCTCATTCTGCGCATACAATGCAGAGTTCAGCATATTTACGGATTCTTCGGTATCAAATCCCGCCTCCAGCATTTTTTCCATGAGATCCAATACTCTGCCGCTGCCCCGGCTGGCATCTTCTCCCGCACCGGTTCCGTCGGATAACAGCAATAACAGTCTTCCTTTTTCCGATTCCAGCATGGCATACTGATCCCCGGATATTTTCTCTCCCTCTTTTACTGCCCGGCTCACTCCGGTAAGGGCCACATATTTCGGTTCTTCTGTAAACTGAAAACAGTGTGGTTCCCTCTCTATGAGATAGGGACTTCCCGGCGACGGCTGCAGATGCTTCCCCAAAAGTACGGTAAGCATATCTGCTGCCTGCGAGGCCTTACAGCCGGATCTCTCCGTGGAAAGTATCATGCTGATACCGTTTGCGGCAGCACCTTTTTTTCGAATATAACATAACTCTGCTGCCGCGATCCCCTCACTATGCAATGCCTGGACGAGGTTTTTTCTTCGCTTTTCCTCTACCGGCCGGTAACACATCTCTTCTCCGGCCACTTGTTCCATGATCCGTGCGACCGTCTGCAGATGATCCCCCATGACCTGCCTGCTCTGCTGCAGCAGACATTTCTCCAGAATACTCTGTCTGTCATCTCCCACAATCCTCGCTTCGTCGTGAAAACTTCTCCCCAATTCCTCAAAACTCTCCGCATACCCCAACAGCTTCTGCCGACACAGCATGGATACCTGTGCACATAACTTCTGTTCTGGATTTTTCTGTTCCCGTTTCCCTATCACCATGACTATTCCCCTTTCTGTCTTCACGATTATAGAGCCACTGTTTCTTTCTTTTTGTCAAATTCGGGGGAATGTTACCTTCATTTTTTGCGACAAAAAAAGCAGGTCCACTGTTGAGAATCAGTCTCCCTGCTTAATTGTCCTCTTTAAAAAGAATCTCACCTTCATACACCAGTCCCAGCTTATCCTTCGCCACTTCCTCCACATAAGCCTTGGTCTGCGTATACTTGCGATACTCCTCGATCTCTTCCGCTCTGGCGGTCTCCGCATCGATCTGCGCGCTCAGGCTTGCGATCTGGGTATCATATCCTGCGATCTTCCGTTGTAATTCCACGCTTCGCACCGCAACGACTACCATGATCATCAATACGACCAGGCTCACCAGGAACAGGCTGAACCGGTTCTGATGTCTCCTGCGGTAGGCTACTCTTCTTTTTCCCCTTGCCATACGCGCATCTCCTTTCTATGAATATTTTAAGCATTTTCCGAAGTCCCGTCAACTTCTTTTTTACCCATCTTACGGATATCCGCAACGCCTTATGAATCGGGTTTAAGAGCATGTTGAGAAATCCGGAGATATATTTTACCAGGAGGGGACTTAGCGTCCTGTGATACAGATACATTCCCAATACTGCCCCCAGCACGGCGAACCATCTCAGGTTCCCATTGCTCTCCCGGAACATCAGTAAAAACACTTTTCCCGCACAATAGATCCAGAAGGCAATATCCTCCAGTGACACCATGCCGTTGCCATGTGTAAAAACCCTCCGCAGAATCCGCAGTATATCATACAGAAAAGTAATCTCTATTCCCAGGAGAAACGCATGCAGCAGAAAAACATTTTCATTCATTAACGGAACAGCCTGGCGAAAAATGACTCCTGCTTCTCCCCGGATGCTGCGGTATCCGAATATACGAAGCTGTCGATCCGGCCGTCAATGTCCACTTCCCCTTTATCCAGGGTCAGCCGATTCACATGCAGTTCATTTCCGCGGATCATCAGCATCCCCTGTTCCGTCTCCAGCAGAATCTCCCGCAGATCAAAAGAAAGCACATCATTGACACCGTTCACCGTGCAGGTTCGTCTGTTGGTCATAATTATTTTATGCATACGCCCTGTTGTGTTTAAATCTTCCATACTTCCTCCCATCTGTGTCACATTGCAATTTATCATAACTATTCAAAGCTACAATTCATCTTATGGGAGTCATTGGAAATTTATACATATTTATACATAACGAAAGAGTTCTTTTGCTTCTTCTTTTTTCACTGTCTCCTGAACATCCAGCACTTCTACCTTTACTTCCTTGTTACCGAAAGAGATCGTGATGATGTCTCCCTCTTTTACATTGGCAGATGCCTTTGCCGGTTTGTCGTTGATCAATACTCTGCCGCTGTCGCAGGCTTCGTTGGCCACAGTACGGCGTTTGATCAGGCGGGACACCTTTAAATATTTATCCAGTCTCATGGGTTTCCTCTCCTTCTGAAAACTATTTCTCATAACGAAAGAGACCCGAAAGGTTGTCCTTTCGAGTCTCTGAAAAATCAGCTTCTATTATGCGTTCAGCATATCCTTTAATGCTTTACCAGCCTTGAACTTAGGAGCCTTGGAAGCAGCGATCTTCATGGGCTTGCCGCTCTGAGGATTTCTACCTTCTCTTGCTGCTCTGCTGGATACTTCGAAAGTACCGAAGCCAACTAACTGAACCTTACCATCCTTCTTTAACTCTTCAGCAACAACATCTGTGAAAGCCTTTAATGCCTTCTCTGCGTCCTTCTTGGAAAGACCAGCCTGATCAGCCATAGCTGCAACTAATTCTGTTTTGTTCATATTGAACTCCTCCTATAATGAGTTTCGTGATTAAATTTACGCTCGAAAATAGTTCTTTTGAAACGTCTATAAATATATATATCTGTTTTTATCCCTTTTGTCAAGGCATTTCCGCATATTTACGGCATTTCCTGTGCCTTTTCAAAGATTATTTTGAAGTTTGGGAACTAACTGTCAGATCCACAAAAGAATACGATACATCCTTCTGTTCATCGTCCACCTGAACCGTATAACTCCTGGTCTCATATCCGGACTTCCGCAGTGTGATCACGTGACTTCCCGATGTCTTTTTGAAGCTACAGGGTGAGATTCCCACATAGTTACCGTCCAGATATACTTCCACGTTTTCCGGTGCATCAATGTGTACCCGATAGTAGGTGGTTGTGGTGTCTGCCGTCGCAGAAGTACTGCCGGAAGCAGTACCGGTGGAAGAGCTGCCTGCAGACGACGAGCTTTGTGTACTTCCTGTGCTTTCCTCACTGTCGGAATCCACTTTATCTAATTGCACATCCACTCCGGCAGATTCCTGTCCTACCCGGAGATACTGTGTCAGAGATTTATAGCCGTCCGCTTTTGCTATGATCTGGTGGATTCCGTACTCCAGTGAGACCGGCTGGGAAGGATCCACCTGACTTCCGTCAATATACAGCTCCGCATCGGCCGGGCTCATGGAAAACAGCACCATACCGTACTTCGCCTCCGCAACCTCCAGATCTCCGATATCCAGGGTTGTCTCTTCGTTACGGTTGATCACTACATACTTCGTACCGCCTCCGCCTCTGCAGCTGATATCCACCTGATAACTGCCTTCCGGCACCGTCACCAGCATGTCCTCCGTGATCCTCACGATCTGTGTCTGTCCGATCTCCAGCCATCCACCCACGAAATTCTCATCATTGACCAGCCGGAGATATCCATGACCCTTTTCCACGACCACGCTGAGCACCGTACTGTCAATTCCATGGAAGGTAAGAATATCGGATGGATTCAGATCGATCTCTTCTATACTGTGCCCCTGGGAAAAATACTGTGTGTCTTTGGACAGCTTATAGGTTTCTCCGCCGATGCTTACCTCGTGCCTCACCGCATTCAACTCATAGCGCTCCACACTATCATACTGCCATGCCGTCTGTGCCAGCTGCATGGATGTCAGGTGTTTCTGTGTCTTCAGAAAAGTCACATCCACAATATCACCCTCCTGCAGCTGATCCAGCGAGATCGCCTTGCCGTATTTATCCCCGAAACGGGTGGTTCCGTCCATGGATAGCGTATATCGCCTGCAGAGATCCAGATTCAACAAAGTGACAGTTTTGTCAACTTCGTTAATATCCACCAGTACAGCAGTATCCGCAGAATCATAGCTGTCCGGAGTCGTACCC
>ERZ780003.482-NODE-482-length-12307-cov-6.79505_pt1 | contig 12307 bp, 10 predicted proteins | sample MGYA00511931_ERZ780003 | MGnify/ENA primary metagenome ERZ780003 (study PRJEB29588, sample SAMEA2162297) | human gut metagenome | biome: human gut; feature: human-associated habitat; material: faeces | place: Denmark | collected 2008/2010 ... | reverse complement strand
GCTTCTTGCTCATTCTCGGCATGAAAAAACGCTCCTTTCTTCGGTTTGGTCGGGTGTAACGGGACAGGGGCAAAATCTGTATGTTCCCGGTATCATTTTCGGGGAAAATCTGCCCTGTAAGCCCTGTTTTTTGGTCGGGTAGTATTGCGGTTAGGGTACGGGGCAGCCCCTTTGTTTTGTGTGGTTTCGGTATCATTTCGGGGTAGGTTTTCAGCGGTCAATTTCCTGCTTTTTCCGCTGGCTCTGCTCCCGGCGTAAAATGTGGTCGATATTGCTCTTTACGGTCTGAAGCTCCCGGACACGCTCACGCTGCTCCCGATAGGTGTTGTAAATCCCGTTCTTCTCGGCGGTCAGACTGTTAATTTCGGCTTGCAGCTTCTTTGAGGACGGGAGCTTTTCAATGCCGTGGGATTGGAAGTACCGCTTGGCAGCGTCCGCTATGATAAAGTCGCTTTCGTGCTGCTCCCGGTAGGCTCGTCTTGCCTTGTCCGATTTCTGCGCTTTCAGCCCGTCACGGGTGGGCTTGGTAGCGGCATAGTCCAAAACATGGCGTTGCAGCTCCTTTTTCTCCCGGATAGTGCTTTCCAGCGTCTTGATTTGTGAACGGCTGTCCTGCATTTCTGCGTTGACTGCGGTCAATGCTTCGTCCAGCTCCTCCGGGGAAGAAGAGCCGTATTGGTGGTAAAGGCTCATGGTAGCCGACATCTGTTTGAGGTTGTGGAGTGCCGCCCAGCGGTCATAGCCCACGCCCTTTCCCTCTGCTCGTTTGGCTGCCCGGTCAACCATGCGTTGTACGGTGTCATTCTTCGGGGCGGTTTTCCCGGATTTTTCCCCCTGTGCGCTGCCTTTGGAAGTGCCGGAGTATTCGGGTATGGCTGCGGTCTTTTCGGCGGCTCTGTGGGCGTTCTGCTCTAAAACGGCAAGTACGGCGGTCTTGTCAAAATCATCTCCCAGCTTGCGGGCTGTGATGGGCTTCGTCCTGTCCGGCGTGAGGTAGGACAATCGCCCCCGGCTCTCCTTGACGGTCACGCCCTGCCTAAGCAGCAGAGCAGCAAACTCATCAAAGGTGCTGGCTGCGCCCAGGGCTTGCCGTATGGTCTGCCGCAGCTTCGCCTTGTCCGTTTCAAACTTGGTCTGCTTTACGGGCTGCCCGGTGGCCGCAAGGGCGGCGTTCTCTTTGTCAAGGGCAAGCTGCCCTTTCTTCTGCGCCCAATACTCCCGGTCTGTGATACGCTCCTTGCTGCCATGCAAGAGGTCGATTTGATATAGCCCCTCCCGGTGGCACATCTCCATGACCTCGGCTTTGAAGTATTCCATAGCTGCGTCTGTGCAGCGGTGCTTCATACCGGCTTTTCGGTCTGCTGGTCTGTCCATGTGGGGCAGCATGGGAACATCTGCAATCCGCAAAGAATTGATTACGATATGCACATGGATATTTTCGGTGTGGTTGTGTCCGTCCGGGTGGGTGCATATCAAGGCTTGGTGTCCGGGGAAATGGTCGGCGCAGAATTGCTCCCCTAACTGCTGCGCCCGATCTACGGTCAATCCGTTGTCCGTTCCGTCCCGTGGGTCAAAGCTGATGATATAGTGGTGGCTCTTGACATCCTCCCGCTTTTGATTTTTACCATAGCGGAGATTGGAGCGCATACAGGCAACGGCAAAATCTTCCCCGCCGCAGTTAAGGGAAGAAATGCGGTAGTCCTCCCTCGGCATCAATCGCCCGTTTTCGTCACGGGTGGGCTTCATGGAAAACTCGTCATGCTGGAAAGTGAGGTAGGCTTCGGCTGCTCCATAGTCGGCGTTTTTAGAGCTGATATGTTTGAGTATCGCCAATGGCTTCACCTACTTTCTGCAAGACTTCATACTTCAAGGCGGCAAGGTCGGCTGCTGCGTCCTTTAGCTCCTTTGCCATAGCCGGGTAGGGGCTGTGCCATTCGTTCAGGGTGCGGGCGATCTGATTGAGGTTGCCGCCGATTTTGCCGTACTGTGCGGTCAGCTCCCCGATAGCGGACAGCAATTCATCATTGACCGGGGAAACGGTAACAATGGGGCGAATGACCGCCCGTGAAATAGCTTGCCGGATAAACTCGGATTGGCTCATGTCATAGGGCTGCAAACGCTCCGTGAAGTCGGCGTATTCTTCCTCCGTCATGCGGGTCTTGACTACCCGGCTGCGGTGGGGCGTGTTGTATTTCTTCGGCATGGTCTGTGACCTCCTTTCTGTGCGTGGTGTCCTCTCATTAATAGGAGAAAAACGGGGTGTGAAGCGGAACTGTTTTAAAAAAATCCCGAAAAGAAGTGGCGGAGATTTTCCAGCGGCTTTAGCCGCCATAGCAGGGTTTTGGGAAGGCACTCCCCAACAAGTTTCCGCAGGGCAAAAATGAGCGAAAAGCGAATTTTGGTACTGCGGTAGAAACTTGCTCTAAGAAATGCACGCACTGGCTCAGCGTACTTTCTGCTCAATTTCTCCTGTTATGTCCTACTACGGACAACTTGCGATTTTGCCAAACGGAACGGCAAACTTTTTTCAAATGCTGCACACTTTAGGAGAAAAGGGCGCAAAAAAAGCAGCAAACCTTTTTCAGATTTACTGCTTCTGTGTGCCGCTGTAATGGGCGGCGGTTATTCAGTTGTATTTGCTTATTTCAGTTCTGTAAACTGGGAGTTGTCGCTTCAAGGGTTATTCTTTTCTAAATAAATTAAATATCACTTGAATAACCAATGCTATGGCACACCCTATCGCTGCTCCAGCTATCACAATGAAAAAACATTCATCTATGCGAAATCTATTTGCTGTAAAAGACCAAATTCCCGCTATGGTTGCAAATATTAGCGCAAATCCCAAATACAGAGAATACATTGTTTTTTTGTTAGTCATACTAACAGGCTCTATACCTTTGAGGATATAGTCTGTTGTGACTTCAAAGAGTTCGCTCATGATAATAATTTTTTCTATATCGGGTGTACTTTGTTCACTTTCCCATTTTGAAACTGCTTGTCTTGATACCCCCACTTTGTCCGCAAGTTCTTCTTGAGAAAGTCCTTTATTTTTTCTCAAACATTGTATTCTATCTGCTATATTCATAGTTAGACTCCTTTCTTGTTTGGTGAAATTATAGCAAAACTATTGGTTGCATAACCACCATTTAGAAATGGAAATTCGTCAACTGACAGTTGCAACTGTGTTTTTCATCAAATTCGCATTTGTAACTGGCTTTATTCTATCATGTTTCGGTACGAAAATCTATGCCAACGGTCAAACTGAAACTTAAAAATGCTCTCAATTAAATTCTGTTTTTTTGTATCAGCATTGGTAAGGGGCGGCAGCACTCTTTGCTGTCGCCCCTTGATTACCCTTTTGCGAAACCGGGCGAGGCTGTCAACGGCGGGCGTAGCCCGTTCATCTTGACCATTGACTGCTCCGAACGGTTGTGCTATTTGTCATAGGTGTAAGTTCTACACTTGGCAATTTCAACTACAACAGAATAGGCACTTTGTATTCTAGATACTCCCACTCGCCTAAAGGGAGAATAGACTGTTCAAACGATTTGTTTGGCGGGTACACATGAAGGATAAGCTCGTGAGAAATAGTACCAACGATAAGCTCCTTGCTTTTGAAAAAGATAAATTCTCCAGTGTATATTTACATGGTTCGGTATTAGTCTCTGCGTATCCCAAAAAGATATCTTTGAAGAACTTTTTTATGATTGCCTTTGTTTCATCACAGACGGTATACATTTGAATGCACATAGTCCATTCGGAATCGGGCGGCGCATTACTTATCTCCACCTGCAAACTGATTTCCGCATAAGTTTGTTAGTAAATTCAGAATATCCCTATCTGTCCCTATGTACTGTATAATTAGATTATTATACAAATAGAAATGTGGAATACTCTTCCATTCAACATAATGAGTTTCATTTTCTAAAACCACCTCGCTTCCACTATCATCTATAGAATAAACATCTACTTGAGCTTGTGCGGAATTATCGTATTCATATATCGTGATACGACCATCAGATACTCCACTAAAGGTTAGAAGATGCCTTTTTCCTGTTAGTATTTGTGGCTCAACGCTTTCACAAATAACAGTATAACCATTGTTTTCAAGCTCCTTCAAAATGTCATCTATACTTATTTTCACTTCTGTATCAGTGTGCTCATGTGAAACATCCTCTGTGTTATCATTTTCGGAATATATCTCGGGTACATCTGTTACAGTGCCATCTGTAATAAGCTCATCATTTTCGGTTGTCGCTTTGCTACACCCAGATAAAAATATTATAAAGCCAATACAAATTGCCATTATCTTTTTCACAGAACCTTACCTCCACAAACAAGTTGTTCTGTCAACGGCGGTCAAGCCCGTTCATCTTGACCGTTGACTGCTCCGGCTGGTTGCACTATGTATATAATAGCATAAAGCTGTGAACATTTCTACCATGTTTCCATGCTTCGGAATAACGCGGGGCGGTTGTCTTTGTGTGTTGTTTGTTGTCAGCTTCTTTATCGACCATGAGCATTATGGCAGGACATCTTTCGCCATCGTTTCTCTTTTATTATTTATATGTCGTGCGACTTTTACACATTAATTTCTGCTTTCACACCGAGCATGGCTTTGTTTTCCTCTAAGACCGGAGCAATGACCTTGGTTAAGAAGGATTCTACCTGCTCTTTGGAGCGGCCAACGTACTTGGCGGGGTCCATGGACTTCTTGAGGTCGTCCAGGGAAAGGTTGAACGCAGGGTCTGCGGCAATCAGCTCTAACAGATTGTTGTCCTTGCCCTCTACCTTGACGGTCTTTCCGGCTTCCATGGAAAGCTCACGGATTCTTTCGTGAAGCTCCTGTCTGTCGCCTCCGGCTTTTACGGCATCCATCATAATATTTTCGGTAGCCATGAACGGAAGCTCGCTCATCATATGCTTTTCGATTACCTTGGGATAAACCACCAGACCGTCCACAACATTCAGGCACAAATCTAAAATGCCGTCGATGGCAAGGAAACCTTCCGGAATAGACAGACGCTTGTTGGCGGAGTCGTCCAGAGTTCTTTCAAACCACTGGGTAGCGGAAGTGATGGCGGGATTTAAGGCATCAATCATCACATAACGGCTTAAGGAAGCAATACGCTCGCTTCTCATGGGATTTCTCTTGTAAGCCATAGCAGAGGAACCAATCTGGCTCTTTTCAAACGGCTCTTCTACTTCCTTTAAGTGCTGCAGAAGACGGATATCGTTGCTCATTTTGTGAGCGGATGCGGCGATACCGGCAAGAATGTTTGCCACGCGGGTATCTACTTTACGGGAGTAGGTCTGTCCGGATACGGGAAAGCAGTCCTTGAAGCCCATCTTTTCCGCAATCATGGGGTCAATCTTATCTATTTTTTCCTGGTCTCCGTCAAAAAGCTCTAAGAAGGATGCCTGTGTACCGGTGGTACCCTTACAGCCCAAAAGCTTCATGGTGGAGAGCACATAATTCAAATCCTCCAAGTCCAGATAAAATTCCTGTAACCACAGAGTGGCACGCTTGCCGACAGTGGTAGGCTGCGCCGGCTGGAAATGGGTAAACGCCAGTGTGGGCTGTGCTTTGTATTTGTCTGCAAAGGATGCCAGCTCGGCAATTACATTCACCAGTTTTTTCTTTACTAACTTCAATGCCTCTGTCATGATAATAATATCTGTATTGTCGCCAACGTAGCAGGAGGTCGCCCCCAGATGGATGATACCCTTTGCCTTGGGACACTGTACACCGTATGCATAAACGTGGCTCATAACATCATGACGGACTTCCTTTTCCCTTGCCTTTGCCACATCGTAGTTGATGTCGTCCGCATGTGCCTTCAGCTCGTCAATCTGTTCCTGTGTAATGGCGAGGCCCAGTTCCTTTTCCGTTTCTGCCAGGGCAATCCATAATTTTCTCCAGGTACGGAATTTCATATCCTGTGAAAAAATGTACTGCATTTCCTTGCTGGCATATCTTTCCGATAACGGGCTTGTGTATACGTCTGTACTCATAAATTCATTCTCCTGTCTGTTTTGTAAGAGCGCTGTCTCCAAGGCTCATTTTATAACGTGCTCCTTCTTAAGTCAACTGTCAAACTTCTGCTCCGCTTCGTCAACCATACGGCTGATTTCCTGCGCATACATAGGATACTCTGCCGCCACGGCGCGGATTTCATCCCCTGCCCGGGCTGCGAGCTGCCTGTTGTACTCCATCTGTTCCCGTAGTGCCTGCCTGCGGGTGTTCAGTTCATGGCGGATTTCCACCATTTCCTTATGGTCAAGCAGCGCCTGCGGCTGCCTGAACCACCTCTCCGGCGACTTTACCCGGTAACGGGAAAGAGAATACAAAAGCTTCTCCCGGTAGTAGTCAATCTTGGCCTCCGCCTCCGCAAACTGTTTGCGTTCTTCCTTTTCCGACTGGTATTCCTCCCACAGCTTTTTTAACTTGGCGGCATTTTCCACGGAATACTTCATATATAAATAGTTCAGCAGGTTCGTGTTGTTCACATATCGGATCTTTACTTTATTCTGAAGCTGTACCAGGCGTACTCTCGCCTTTTCCACACGCTCCAGCTCCTTCTCCATATCCAGATACCGGAAAAATAAAACGGGCAATGCCACCGCCACTGCCGCAATCAGCACATAAAAAGCAACGATGGTCTGGTAGGAAAATACAAACTGTAAAATGAGCAGCATAATTATACAGATGACAAAGGTAATAAGTACAATCATGGTCATGCCCCGGCAGTCGTTCAGCTTGCCGTACAGCTCGCTGCTCCGATAATCATAGGCGCTTTTTTCGCTGTCCAGCTTACCCAAATCCTGTTTAATCAGCTTCTGGTACTGTTCCGCCTTCGTCAGCTTCTCAATCCCCTCCGTGACCTCGTTTTCCTGTGCCTGCATCTTGTCGTACTCGGCATTGCTCATGCGGGTTTTGGTGAGGTACTTTTTCCGCTCCTGCTCCAGCGCCACCAGCTTTCTGGCGCTTACCTGTATCTCTTCCGTCTGTTCCTTCGGCAGTGCTTCTATTTCCTCAATATCCGTAAGATAGGAGGTCACCAGACTGTACTCGCCGTTTAAAAGCGTAAGCTCTTTTTCCGCCTCCGCCATCTGCTCCAGGCAGTTTTCAATATACTGTTTTCTTTCTTCCGGCTGTTTGAAATCCACCCGGTCGCGTTCATAGGAAATTCCTTCTTCTATGTCCTGTTCCCGCTTTTTCTTCCTGCCGAAAAGCCAACTAAATAAGCCCATGGTACCTTCTGTTCCTTTCTGCCGCCGGCAAAGCGCCTTTTATGAAAATCCCCGCCCGCCGTCCGTTCCGCCGTTTACAGCGCCACATGCGCCCGGTATTCTTCCTGCAGACTTTCAATGTTTTTTGCCATTTCGGAATAATAATACGAAGCTTCCTCCGTCTGTCTCTTAAAAAGAAGCTCCTCCGTATTCCGTTTTTCTTCGCTCTGCTGCCAGTCCTCCGCTGCTTTCTCCAGCCTCTGTTCCAACTGCATGCTTGCCTCATAATAATCGGGCGAACCCGTTACAAATGCCACGTATTCCTTTTCGGGAAGCTGCATCCTTTTGGCGGTCAGGAAAGCCGTAAGCTCCTCTTCCTCTCCGTTCCGCCGGTATGCCTCTTCGAACATTTCCGCTGCCTTCTCATACCAGAACAGGCGGCTGAATGCAACGCCCTTGTTATGGTAAATAGCCGTGGACAGCAGCTTTTCTTCCTCCGGCAGCTCCTTTAAGAGCTTGTCGTATTCCCGGACAGCCGTGCGGTATCTGCCGTCGGTCAGCAGATGGTCCACCCTGTTTTTCTGCTTTTCAAAGGGGCTTAAGCCTGCTCCCTCCCGGTAAACCGCCTCGGTCTTTTTGATGACATCGTTTTCATACAGATGGACATACTGCAGGATAATGCCGGCAAAAGTCCCCGGGTCCGTCTTCTTCTGCAGAAGGGGGTACAGGGCAGCCGCCAGCTTCGGCAGCATCAGCTCTTCTTCTATCCAGCGGATAAGCTTTCTGTCCACAATGCTCCTGTCTAAAAAGAACGCATCCTCTTTCAGGACATAGCAGAGTTCCTCCGCCGAATAGACCCGGATGCCGAGTCCTTCCAGATAATATGGAGTTTTTGCATAAGCACCGGTGCTAAGCAATACCTTTCCCAATTCTGTCCGCTCCTTTTTATATCTCAAAGTTTTCCGTCCATTTCTGATAACCGGACGGCGAAAGTTCTCCAAATCCCAAATCTTCCACATACAGACGGACTTTGTTTTCCCCCGTCATGGAAATTTCAATATACAGCCTGGTCGGCGTCTTCCGCTCCGGCAGTCCCGTAAGCGTCACCTTGCCGTAACGGGCATCCTTGCCGTTTAGGGGTGTCAGCACAATATCAAAGCTGTTGCCCTCTTCCAGATACACCTCTGTCTGAAATCTGGCATCATACCAGCTTACGCCGGCGTCTAAAAGTGCCAGATAGGAGGACTCGCCCTGCCGGTAAACCTTCATGCCGATGTTGGCTTTCAGCTTATCCTCGCCCAGAAAGACATATCTGCCGGAAATCTCCGTGGGATACAGCCGTTCCCGTAAAGCGTAGCAGGCGCCCTTGCTGTAAAGGTTGTTGCCCTGGAATACCCGGCGGTTCCTGCATAAAAACCGCAGCGACTCCTTCATCCATTCCTCGGAAAAGCCTTCGCCAATCAGGTATACAGAGGTAATCATCTGCCCCTCTGCCAGCTCCTGCGCCATGGTGAGCATTTTTTCATCCATCTGTGTAAAAACGTTCTGTTTCTTTTCTTCCTCCTCGGGGTAATCCCCGCAGGCAAAGAAATTCCGTTCGTCTTTTTCTATGTAGACCACCATGGGGGTCGTTCGTCTGTTGCATTCCATCCGGTATATTTTCATCACATCCGAATGGTAATCGCACAAAAGCACCTGCCTTACCCAGATGTCCTCCGGCTGATGCACCATGTACTGATAAAAGCTTTCCGCGTAGTTCTGGTAAAAGAAGTTCTTCGTTTTTAAGGAAAGGCCTGCTGCCACCTGCTTTAACACTTCCACCGTTCTCTCATCCAGACTCTCACAGGAAAACATAAATGCCTCCACATGGTCGGTATCGCCGATGACACTAAGTCCCGACAGGCTCCTTTTTACATAAAGGGTGAGCAGGGCAATGGGGTCATATCCGGTTTCCTCTATCACCACCGGCTCCCCTTTTTTTGCCAGCTGGAACAAATCCGTTACCAGCTCGCCTTCCTCTTTATGCTTCAGGGCATCCATACCGTAAAACCACTGGTTAAAGCCCTTTCTCTTGCACAGGCATAAGGGGATGTGATACTTCTCCGCACCGGGGAGTACGGACAAAGTTTCCGGCTCCGCCGCCTTGTCGGACAGAAAACTGATCTGCGCGTAGTTGTCCGAAAGGTCATATCCTATTAACCATTTTTCCCTCATCCGCTTCTCCTTTCCGCATCCTGCTATTTTCTGCCGCAGGTAAACTGCTTTTCTGTCTGAATGCCTCGCTTACCGCAGGGTAATCTGCTTTTCTGTCTGAACGCCTCGCTTACCGCAGGGTAAACAGCTTCCCTGTCATAAATTCTTTCCGGCGGTATTCCTCGTACAGCTTGTCCACCGTGGCATAGTCCTGCATGGCGCTGCTGATGCTCATATCGTTAATCAAAGCAAAGCTGCCCTCCGCCATAACCGTATCACTCTTCTGCAGGGTGGCGCTTTCCGTTACCTGCTCCTTGTCCTGCACCACTTCCATGATGTAATACTGCAGGCTTTCGCCGTAGAACAGCACGAAATCCTTGCTGTACACCCCGCCGTATACTTTCTTCATTTCTTCCGCAAAGTAGGAATTGTCATTTCTGCCGTAGGAGACATTTCCCTGCGGTACATAGCTGTCCCCTGGCGCATACCGGTAATAAATCATCACGCGGCTGTCCGGGGAGGACGCCTTGTATTCCACAATGGTTCTGTCCTGCAGCGCTAAAATATCCGTATCCGTAATCTGCGGGAAAGCCGTGAACATCTTCATCATAATACCCTTGTCCACCAGGCTGCGGATAAAAACAGCCAGCAACGGCAACGTGTCCTTATCCACTTCCTCCGGATTCTCCGCAAAATATTTCACATAGGCAAGACAGCTGATTTTCTTCACGCCGTCGCCCCTGCGGCTCATAGCTGCAATTTCATCAAAAACAAAACGGTCCGTCACACTGTCCCTTACAAAATACTCATAGGCACATTCCGCCAGGAATGCTTTTTCAATTTCCGGTCTGGCGCCGTTTTCCACATAGCTTTTGAAAATCTGCATCCGCTCTCCCACGAAAGACCCGGAGAAAAGCATCTGCGTCAGCATCCGTTCATTCAGCTCGTAAGTATCCACGCAGAAGCCCACGGCTGCTTTCCAGATATCCCGCAGCATGCGGATGGTACCTTTGGCATACAAAATCAAATACCGCAAACATCTTTCATCGTATTTTCCGTGTGTAAAAGCATAATACACCATTTCCGTAAGTGCGCTGTCCTCTGCATACCCGGTCTTTTCAATCCATCTGCTGCCCAGCCGCATTAAAACCTTCGGCTCAATGCCGTAAGGTCCCATCGCCGACAGCCAGTAGTATGCCGTATCTTCCATACCGCGCACCACCATATAACGGAGAATTTCGTTGCGCGACTCCATATCGTCGTAAGACATCACATCCACATTGGAAAGAAATGCCTGCAGTTCCTCCGTTCTGTCCTGCTCAAAATAATACCGGAACAGTCTCTTCGCCACTTCTTTTTTCAGCTTTTCTCCCGCCAGCTCGTCCGTAAGAAGATACAGAAAATGCTTTTCGTTTTCCGGTGTAATCTCCTGCAGGGTCAGGCCGTCAAAGCACCGGTAGATATTCACATCATGCAGATTGCCCGCAAGCGGCGCCACGGCTTTCAGAAGCCTGTCTGCGGTAAGCAGTTTTTCCGCCTCATAAAACCCGGAATTCATGTAGCGGTTCTGCGCCTCGTCCTCCAATAAGATACGGCTGTCCGCTCCCGGCAGCGAAGCATAGGCTTTTCCGTCACAAACGGGATAAACCTTTTCGCCCTCCATTCCCGGGTCGTACACTACCACGCGGCGGATGCCCTTCTTTTTCACGGTCACTTCCTGTAAAAAGGCAAGCTGGGCAAAATCATCCGTCAGCTCGCCCATGAGCATCTCGGGTGTCAGCAGGTTTTCATATAAATAGGCAAGGCACTTGTTTATACGCCGTTTGCCAATCTGGTTTATCAGAAACTGTCCCATCTGTCCTAAATAGGTGCGGTACAGCTCCGGGTAATTTTCGCGGTATTTGTAAACATTGGCATACAGATACGCCGCCTTGTTGTACGGAAGGCTGTTCTGATAGGAAAAATACATCAGCACCATCTTGGGAATGGGCTCCATACCGACCATCTGCTCCGTATCCATGCTCTGCATGTAAAATTCATACAGTCTGGTCAGGCGGATTTCCCGTTCCACGGCAAGCTTATACCAGGTAAAATATTCTTTGCCGGTGCGGTTGCCCTTCATAAGCTGGCTGCAGATTTCCCGAAGCAGTCCGTCATCGGCTGCCGTCCGGTAGCAGGCAGTCAGAATTTTCAGTAAAAAGGCATCGTATTCCTTTTCCTTGCCTGCCAGATAGGTAAGCTGCATCACCACATCCGGGCTTATCATTTCGTGCCGTGCCCCAAAATAAAGCAGCTTTTTCTCCTGCGTGCCGAGGTGCATCAGCAGGGATGGATTGCTGTTCAGCAAAAGCAGGCTTTCCGTGTAAATCACGGGGCTGCTGCAGCCTCTCTCCAACTGCTCCTCCAAAAACATCCATCTCTTGGAATAACTTTTATTGTATTCTTCGGAAAGGTATAAAAGCAGCCAGGCAATCCGCCATTCGTCCTTATTTTTCCGGTACAGCTTTTCCACCTTGTCCGTTACTTTATTGACATAGGACTCCTCTTCCGATATGAGGGACGTCAGATACAGATAGTAAGCCCACAGTACATCGTCCTCCACCGCCGACTGGGCAAGGCTCTCCGATACATGGTCCAGTATCCATTTGACCTCGTTTATCCGCTGCGCCGTAATCAGAAGCTGCGCATGGAACAGTCTGGCATACAAATCCCCGTCGTTTAAGGAAAGCAGTTCCTCCGTAAGCCGGCTGCTTTCCTTCGCCCAGCTTCCGGCCCCGATTTTTTTCATGCGGAAATCCAGATAAAGCTGCATAAGCTGCAAGGTAATTTCCTTCTTTTCCCGCCTCTGTCTGTAATCGTTTGATATTGGTCTGTCACATCA
>ERZ780003.456-NODE-456-length-12777-cov-16.191_pt1 | contig 12777 bp, 6 predicted proteins | sample MGYA00511931_ERZ780003 | MGnify/ENA primary metagenome ERZ780003 (study PRJEB29588, sample SAMEA2162297) | human gut metagenome | biome: human gut; feature: human-associated habitat; material: faeces | place: Denmark | collected 2008/2010 ... | reverse complement strand
TATATCGGTGAATTCTTATCAACTTTAAATTTGCCTATTGTTTTCGTCTGAATTGATTTTCTCCATCGCAACCTTGCCTGTTTCCTCTGCTCGTCACTTAATCTTCTCTGCTTACGATAACCACATAACAGGAAAAAGCAGATAGATTGCTACCTGCTCTTTCCATAAACCTTTATAAACTTGCTTCCTGACTCTTGGTCTTTGATTTTTCCGGTTCTTTCTTCTGCTGTTCCGATTTCACTTTCATCTGTGACAGCTTTTCCTTGACGGACACCCTGCTTTTTTCCTTATCCTTTCCGGTATCCAGTCCGGCACAGATCTTATCCAGCTTCGCTACTGCACCGTCAATCCGCTCCACCTGTTTCTTTAAGGCTGAGATATGCTTCTTTACAGGCATATTCAGTACCCTTGTAAGGGCAACGCCCTCTTTTTCGTCCGACACTTCCTTTGTACCTTTTCCGGTTAAGAGCCTTCCCACGTTGGCTACGCTGTTCCCTATCTGCTTGAACTCGTCCCCGATACTGTCTATCTGGTTGGCGGTCTTTTCATAACTGGTAAGCACATCAACCATCTTCTCCCGGCATCCGGAAAGCACCGACTGCACACCGGAAATTCCTTTCTGAAGAACCCTGTTCATTTCCTCCCTTCCCTTTTCCTTAAAGGCGGTTACTGCCTGTGCTGCGGTGTCAATCAAATGGTCTTTCAATTCCGATAAGCGTTCTGCAAGACTGCTTACCTTCTCCTGAAGGTATGACACCTTATCCAAAAGCTGACTTTCCGCTGCTTTCGGCTGGCTCTCCTGCATCCTTTCAAGCTGCTTCCGTACTCCTTGCAGTTCGTCCACCATAGCGGAAAGCTGTAACTGCATCCCGGCGATATACTGCAAGACCTCCATAAAGTCCTGTGACTGCTCTTTCATGCCCTGCTGTCCCAAAAGCTCCATGAACTGCTTCATAACGTCCATTTCCTCTGTGTTCTGTTCTTTCTTTGGTTCGTTTGCTTCCATAGCACCCTCCTATAAACTTTCTTCTTTTCCTTTGCTCTTTACAGTCTCCGGTTTCTCCGGCATCTTCTGATCGAATATTTTCTGCTTCATCTCGGCAAGTTTCTCCTTAACGGATACCCTCCCTCCGGAACCGTCTGCTAACATCCGCTCCTTGTCATGCTCTGCGATACGCTCCGACATCAGGAAACTTGCAACAGGCTTTAACGGTTCCTCTGCCACCGCCTGTATATCTTCTGCCCTGTTCGGCTCACTTTCCTGCGTCTGTGCGCTCTGCTCTCCGTTTTCGTCCTCCGGCTCATCATCGCCCATATCCAGTGCATTATCGCCCTTTTCGTCCATATTCAGAAGCGTATTTAACTCTGCAAGGCGTTCTAGCTTCTCCGCCAGTTCCTGCTCCTGCGCAAAAGGTTTTGTAACTTCCACCTTTGCAGTTTCGAGCTGATGTTCCACGTTAGAAAGCTTCTGCTCCACGTCTGCCATTTTCCCGGTCATTCCCTCTAACGCATTGGACAGTCTTTGCAGATTTCCAAGTGGATCGGCTCCGATTTCCACCTCATGGCTCAGACTTCCTTTTAAGCTGATCGTAAACTTGGAGAAGAACGAGTCAAAAGACACGCTCATCTTAAAGCCCTGATATTCTCCGATTGTGACCGCCATGTTTGGCTGTTTGGCACTCCGGCACATATCAATCAACGCCGCACCCGCTTCCTTTTTGTCCGTATAGGTACGGTTTCCTATCTTCATGGAAAAAGCGTCCTTATCCACAGGCTTATGCGCCGCATAGGTCTGAATGTCCGCCCGGTATCCCTCAAGCCTTTCTTTTAAGGCTGTGATCTGCATCGGGTAATGCTTTGCGATATTGTCCTCCAGACGGTAACGCTGGCTTGTGTGGTTTGCCTTTAAGAGCTTCAGCTTTGAAACCTGTATATCCAAATCCATCTTCTCCTTAATGTAAGGGTTTCCGGTTGCAAGTGCTTTGACCTCTGCATAAGAGAGCGCCGCTTCGTCAATGTCCTCACAGGAACGCACCGGGGACTTGCTCGTCATGATCTGCCCGATAAACTTCTGCTTGTTCTCAATGAGCTGCCATGAATAGCTGTCGAAGGTGCCTTCCGTCACATACCGGAAAATCTTGACCTTATCATTCATATTGCCTTGTCGTAAAATACGACCTTCCTGCTGTTCAATGTCAGACGGACGCCAGGGCACATCCAGATGATGTAATGCAATCAGTCTGTCCTGTACGTTGGTTCCGGCTCCCATTTTGGCAGTAGAACCCAACAAAAAACGAACCTGTCCGCTTCTTACCTTTGCAAACAGCTCCGCTTTTCTTTTCTCCGTATTGGCATCATGGATAAATGCGATTTCTTCCGGTGGGACACCCTTTTCTTTCAGCTTGTTGCAAATGTCCTCATAAACATTGAATGTACCATCTCCTTTCGGTGTCGATAAGTCACAGAAGATAAGCTGTGCCGACTTCTGTTCCTTTGTTTCCTCCCATATCTCAAATGCCTTGTCCACACAGGTGGTGGATTTAGAATTATCCTCATCGGGAAGCATATCGTTGATTAAACGCTGGTCTAATGCAAGTTTTCTACCGTCATTGGTGATTTTGAGCATATTGTCAACGTGTGGCTCTACCTTCCTATCACGAACAGCCTCCGCACGATCCGCAAGGGACTGTACCATTTCTTTCTGATACTCACTCGGCTTTAACACCACATTTTCATACTCTGCTTCCGGTACAGGCAGTTTTAGCATATCCGGTGTCTGAATATCTGCACTTTCCTTGAAAAGTGAAATCAGCTCGGGCAGATTGAAGAACTTGGCAAACCTTGTCTTTGCCCGGTATCCGGTTCCCTCCGGTGCAAGCTCTATGGCTGTCTGCGTTTCTCCGAAAGTAGCCGCCCAACTGTCGAAATTGCCAAGACCAAGTTTCTGGAGCGTACTGTATTGCAGATAGCGCATATTCGTATAAAGCTCCGTCATACTGTTGGAAATCGGTGTACCTGTGGCAAAGGTAATGCCCTTGCCGCCTGTCAGCTCGTCCATGTACTGACACTTTGCAAACATATCCGAGGACTTCTGTGCTTCTGTCTGTGCAATGCCCGCCACGTTCCGCATCTTGGTGTATAAGAAAAGGTTCTTATAATTGTGGCTCTCATCTACGAACAGCCTGTCAACACCAAGCTGTTCAAAGGTTACTACATTGTCCTTGCGGGAAGTATCGTTCAATCGGCTCAGCCTTGCGTCTAATGATTTTTTTGTTTTTTCCATCTGCTTAATGGTGTAACGCTCTCCCTTTTCCGCCTTGACCGCTTCGATTGCCATTTCTATTTCCGTTATCTGCCGCTCAATCATGGCAGCCTGTCTTTCCATTGAAAGCGGTATCTTTTCAAACTGCGTATGCCCGATGATGACCGCATCATAATCTCCCGTTGCAATACGGGAACAGAACTTTTTACGGTTGGCAGGCTCAAAATCTTTCTTTGTAGCAGCTAAAATATTTGCACCCGGATACAGGCGCAGGAAATCACTCGCCCACTGCTCTGTTAAATGGTTCGGTACAACAAATAAGCTCTTTTGGCAAAGCCCTAACCGCTTGCTCTCCATTGCTGCAGCAATCATTTCAAAGGTCTTACCCGCACCCACACAATGGGCAAGCAGGGTATTATCGCCGTAAAGCTGGTGTGCCACCGCATTAAGCTGATGCGGTCTTAATGTAATGTCCGGTGTCATGCCCGGAAACTTTAGGTGGGAACCGTCATACTCTCTCGGTCTGGTGGAATTGAAAAGCTCATTGTACTTGGCACACAAGGTCTGTCTGCGCTCCGGATCACGAAATACCCAGTCCTTAAAGGCTTCCCTTATGGCTTCCTGTTTCTGGCTGGCAAGCATGGTCTCCTTTTTGTTAAGAACTCTCTTTTCCTTCCCATCTTCCTCTATCGTATCAAAGATACGGGTATCACGAAGGTTTAAGGAATCCTCCAGAATACGGTAGGCATTTGCCCGGCTCGTTCCGTAGGTCATATTGACAAGTGAATTGCCACGATCCGCATTTTTGCCCTTTACGTTCCACTGTCCTGTCACATCGGAATACTGCACCCCGACAAGGTTACGGTCAAAGAGGTAATCCGGTGTTTCAAAGGTTTCCCGCATGAAATCCTCGATGTACTTAGGCTCAATCCATGTGGCACCGATACGCACCTCAATCTCGCTTGCATCAAGCTCCTTGGGCTGAACGCCCTCAAGAGCTGTGACATTGATTGCAAACTCTGGACGGTTCTCTGCAAATACCCTTGCGGTTGCCAGCTTCTCCCTGACATTTCCGCTTAAATACTCGTCTGCGGTTTCCCACTTTTCTGTGACCGGGTTCTGGAAGATCACTCTGGCAAGCTCCTTTGCCACTTCTTCCTCGCTTTTTCCCGTAAGCTCCGACATATAGGTTAGGTCTACCCTTGCCCTTTCCCCTAATGACACCGCCAGTGCTTCACTTGCGGTATCCACGCTTGTAACAACCTCTGCCTTTTTAATGGTTCGCTTGGAAAACATATCAGCCTTGCCTTTGAAGTTGCCCTCATCGTCTAATTTCTCCAATGAACAAAGCAGACAATAGCTTGAATCCTGATTAAACGCTCTCTTATTGGTCTGTGAATTGATCAGACCGTATTTCTTGGAAAACGCATCATACAGCTCATTAAGCTCTGCCTGCTTGCTCTTAATCATATCTTCCGGATATTCGTTCAACTGATAGTCAATCAGCTCCTGTGTACAGTCACGAATCTGCACCATGCCTTTCATGCGCTGCTCCATCGTTTCTGATACGTCCACAGGCTTCATAATGGAATTTTCCCGGTAATACACCCTCTCGTCCACGATAGTGTAACTGTAATTCTTCACGCCTGGATCGGCGGGGATTGCTTCTCTTGCCAGCTCATCATCAAGCTCATCGAACTCTACCTCGTCAATGCTGCCCTCGATATGGGATATAGCCTTTTCAAGCTGCTTGGATAATGAAATGGTGGTATCCGGTGTACAGGTGGCTTCCATGCCAAACTGCCCGCTGACCATTTCCATTTTTCCCATGATCATTTCCGGGTGGTCTGCAAAATACTGGTTCATGGCTATGCCATCTTCATTTTCACAAAGATGCACCCAATCCGGCTCGATGTCGATTACCCTGTCACGCTTCTTTAAGAAAAGAATGTCCGAAGTAACCTCCGTCCCTGCATTTTCCTTAAAGGCTGTGTTGGGAAGCCTGATCGCTCCAAGAAGCTCCGCTCTCTGCGCAAGGTACTTTCTGACTTCCGGGCTTTTCTTATCCATTGTTCCCTTTGAGGTGACAAATGCCACCACGCCGCCCGGTCTGACCTTATCTAAGGCTTTGGCGAAAAAGTAATCATGTATGAGGAAGTTATGCTTATCGTAGGCTCTGTCTGCCACCTTGTACTGACCGAATGGCACGTTTCCGATTGCCACATCAAAGAAATCATTGGGATAATCCGTCTTTTCAAAGCCAGTGATCTTCACATCGGCATTCGGGTATAGCTGCCTTGCAATTCTTCCGGTAATTCCATCAAGCTCCACACCATAAAGCCTGCTCTCCTGCATTTTTTCCGGCAACATACCGAAAAAGTTACCGATACCCATTGCCGGCTCCAAGATGTTACCTTTGGAAAAGCCCATTCGTTCCATCGCATCATAAATAGCCTTGATGATCACAGGGCTTGTATAGTGGGCATTTAAGGTACTTTCCCTTGCTGAATCGTATTCCTCGGCTGACAACAGGCTCTTTAATTCCTGATATTCACTTGCCCAATTCGTTTTGGTTTCATCAAAGGCATCAGCAAGACCACCCCAGCCCACATATTTTGCTAAAATCTCCTGTTCTTCTGGCGTGGCAATACGGTTTTCGCCCTCAATCTTTTCAAGCGTTCTGATTGCTTCCACATTCTGACGGAATTTTTCTTTTGCCGCAAAGCCTTTCCCGTCACTTTTCTCTGTTTCCGGAGCAATGTGGAAGTTGACTGCACCCGATTTGTCAATCTGTGGCTGTTCCTTTGGCGCTTCTGCTTCATTCTGCGGCTCTGGTTCGGCAATCACTTCACTTTCTTGCATAGGATTGGACAATTCTTCATTTTTCTGTTCATATTCACCCCATATTCTTTGGGAAACAGCAGAAAAATAAGGAGATTCTTCTTCCATAATGCTGAAGCGAATCTCCTCCATGTCCTCAAGGCTCTTTGCCCCGGCTATTTTATCATGGTACTTAAAATATAATGCTTCCCTGACAAGAATGCCCTCCAATCGTGCCAGTTCAGGCTCCGGCATACGTTCCCAAATATCATCCTTCTCCGTATGAATGGTAAAGCCTTCTCCGTCATCATGGTATCCAAGCGTATATTGCAGCTTATCATGTTCCCCACGAATATCACACTCAAAATCATAGACTGTTGTTCGTGTACCTCTGATATATTCCCGGTCTATCAATACAAGGTTTTGAACATCATCCGCAGTCAAAGGCGGTTCTTCTGTCTGCTCTATGGCAGGCTCGCCCTCATAATGTGCCGCATACTGTCCGGCATCCTTTAACAGACCGTCCATCTCCAGAGCTTTTTCTGTTTCGCCGCTGATTGTCTGCATCATTACATAGTCTGCCGCTTCTGCAAAAAGGAAATCATAGACCTCTTTTCCCTCCAAAGCTCGCTCATCGTCAGCAATCGTGACTGCCTGTGTTTTCTCGTTCCAGCCAACCACATCTTTCCGGTCTAATGCTCCGCAGATTTTAACCACAGCCGACATTTCAGACAGCCTTTTATTTAACTGCTCTATGTCTGTTTTTCCGGTTTCCGGTGCTTTTGGTTCTCCTTCAGCAACAGTTCCTGTTTCTCTATCTAATTCCTGATTGGTTACACCACCCTCCAACTTCGCCTGTTCTTTTTGCATGGCTTTCTCTGCCTGTTCCTGTTTATACTGTGCATAGGCTTCCTTTCCCTCCGGCGAAAGGTATTTATCTGCCTGCACAAGCTCCCGGATACGTTTCTCTACTACATTCCAGTTTAAAAGCACCTTTGCGTAAGGACTGCCATAGTTACCTTTCTCCAGACGGATACCTTTGGCATCGTGATCCTCGTGCGCTCTGTCACTTCCCGGAAGTGCGTGGGAGCTGCCGCCCGTACCATATTCATTTTTCAGAAAAGCAATGTTATCTTTCTTGTCATGCCCTTCCATGAAATACTCATAGATACGGAATTTTCCATGTTCAAAACCGCTTCCTCCTGCCAGCCTGTAATCAATCTCGTCCTGTGTGATAAAGTCCTCATTCCTTACCTCTACCGTATCAAGTGCTGGAAATTCTTTCTTTTCCACACCTAAATCCGCAAGCTGTTCTAATAAATAATCCGGTCTTTTCACATACCGCCATTTAATCTGCTTTTCTCCGCTGTCAAGCTGTGCCTTTGCCTTTTCAAGCTCATCCTTAATCAGCTCTCTGCCTTCTGTTGTGGCTAAAAGCTCACACAACTTTTCCATGCTTGCCGGGTAATTGGAAAATTTAAGCTCCAGACTCTCCGGCATTTCCGATATTCCGTCACGGAAGAAATTGTTAATGTCCGTAGCAATTCTCTCACGCTCCACCGCATCCACAAGGAATACTTCGTTGGCACTCATATAAGTACCATTCTCCACCATAACACGGATATGGCTCTCCACTTCGCTCCAACTCATCACTGCAAGGGTATTTTCCTTTGCCGATGTACCGTAACCGATACGCATACCCATTTCATCAAACCACAGTGAAACAGGATTTCCGTCAAACTCAAAACCTTTTCCGGTGGTCTTATACTCGTTCTTTAAAAATTCTGCCATTTCTTCCGGTGTCTTACCCTGCTGATACTTGGCATAGATACGTTTTCTGCTGTTATCCCTACCGCCGCCACTACGCAAGATACTGTCAATCTGCTCCTGTGGCAAAGAAAAAGCAGCGGGCATGGTATATTGAATACTTGCTTCCGCTGCTGCGATTGTGCCAACCTGTTCCCCAAAGCTCGGAAACAGGCTTAACTGCTGATAGGTTCCCTCCGGCTGTTCGATATTTAACTGTAGATTAGTTCCGTCATCACGATCTCCTCTGCCGAGTGTACGATGCTGTTCATCTTCGCTACCCAGAGCATCTGATTCTCTGCTTTCATCTGCTCCGTTATCCCCTCTCTCTCCTTCATCTGTCTGGTCAGAAGCTCCATTCTCTCCTCTGCCTGCTCCTGTATCATCAACAAGTGTTCCTTCAGCTTCCCGCTCAGAAGAAGTCCCGTATATACTCCGTTCTTGTGCTCCTGTAAGAACTTCTTCCTCATCAGTCCGTACTTTGTCAGTACCTCCTTCGGCTGTTCGTCCATTGCTACCATCGGTATCTGATAATCCCCGTTCTTCTCGTATGTCAGATTCATCATATTTGCTCCTTTCCCCGGCTTCTCCGGTCTGTGTGATAGATTGTTCGTCTTGACTTTCGCTTTCACGCTTTAACGCATTATAGTCTTCTTCAGATGCATTTGCAAGTCCTTTTTCGATATTTTTCTCATGGGTGTCGATACGTTCCCTGCCTACTCTCGTTTCTTCCCGATTTTGGGCAATCTGCCTGTCATACGCTCCGATTGCTTTTCCAATTTCCATAAGGATTGGCTTGGATAAATCAGACACATTGCTGCCAAGCTGTGACAGTGTTTCCACTGTGTTAAACTCATGGATATAAGGAAAGTTTATTTCTTCGGCAAGCTCGCTCTCCTCCATGCCGCAACGCTTTAAAACAGTATAGGCAATGCTGTCGGCAAGGGTTTCCCGTATCCTTATTTCCACGTTCAGCTCGTCCAGTTCCTCTAAAAAGCTCCCTTCCTTTAAGTATTCCATATCTGAAGCAAGCTCTTTATAACAGTCCTCTGCAATCCGTCCGGCAATCTCCCGGATACGTCCCACAAACCCGGCTTCCCTGTCGGTATCCCCATAAGTCTTTTCCAGACGGGAAATCACCGATTCCATGTGTTCCTCACGCATTTCCCAAAGGTTAGGGAATTGTCCGATTCTTCTTGCCTTATGCACATCTGAAATATCAAAGACATACTTCAAACCGGAAAAACTATCCTCATCTATCAGTGCAATGCCCTTTGCACCTTTGTTTACCCAGCAGTGCATCTTTTCATTCCATATCTCTATGGAAGCACAGGCGGTTGCCTCCGGTCTTTGGGCATAGATTAAAAGCTGTTCCTTAAATGGATATTTATACAATCTGGAAGCAGTATTTAGGTATCTCCTCCAGTTTTCTTCATTCCGCACGACTTCTTTTGCTGTTTCCTCTGCCAGTGCGGAAATCAATTTATATTTTCTCATGGTAAACCTCCGTAAAAAAGGCTGTAAGGCACTTTAAGCACCCTACAGCCTGTGATCAGTTACTTATCGGCATCAGGCATAAAAACCATGCTCCTCAATACCTTTTTCCAGAATACAGTTAATCAGTTCCTCAAGTTCCACTCCGTTAATCTCGCTGACAACAATCAGCTTGGCAAGGGTATCCTTCGGAACGGATACCGCATAACTCTCCTCATCCGCACGAAGTTCATGGACACAGATACCCAGTCCCTCTGCAATCTTGCACATAGCACCAAGCTCCGGCTCCTTAACTCCTGCCATAATGTCAAGGATTATTCTCTCCGGCACACCGGAAATTTTGGAAAGCTCCGCAATCCCGATTTCTTCCTCTTTCATCACGTTTAATAGCTTATCTCCTGTTGTATACATATCCCACTCCTCCTATATTACGGCTTCCTTTTTCTTTTCCGGTGCAGAATGCTCTTTCCCGGCATTCATTTTAATAACAGCATCCTTCTTCTCCGCAAGCTTCTCCTTTACTGAAACACGCTCATGACGGTTATCTCCTTTTTCCTCTTTCTGCTTAGCACGTTCCTCTGCCCGGTCACTGCGGAACAGTTCATGTTCTTTGGCATCATACTCATATACATGATCCGAAAGACGTTCTCCAGGCGCCACCTGTGTCTGATTTACTTCCTGTACCATCTGCTCAAGTTCTTTAAACTCCATTCCCGCATCTTTCGGTATAATCAGCGTTTCATGGATTGAAGAAGGCAGCATGTAAAAATCTCCTACCTTCTCAGCGATCTCCTGTCTGATATCATCGTTTAAAATTGCAGCCGCCCCATTTACTTTTGTATCATTTGTCAGCACATACATGGTATCGGGAATATCCGACATCATCTGCATTGCCATTTCTTTTGCTTCATCCATACCCACATTTTGTTCTCTTGCAATATCAACTGCAATCATCTCCGCAACCGTCTCATTCATTCCTTTAAAACTATGTGGCTGCAAAGTATCCATATTCTGCAACGCCTGGTCATGCAGTTCTTCAAGTGTGATTCCATATCCATCCATCAGATTATCTGTAATGGTAATGGTCGCAGTTCCTTCTCCTGTTTTATCCATTAAAATCTGATACACAACTGCTAAATCTTCCAACTTGGAGTACGGTTTATCCTGAAGGAACTGCTTATTTGCTTCCTCGTTGATCAGCTTACATACAATTTTTTCCTTAATCTTGTCAAAATCGGTAACTGCCGATACATCTATATCATGATCTATATAATGTGACTGATACACACTTGCAATCTGAGCTAACACATCATCCAATTCAGCACCATCCTGTATCTGCTCAAAATATGGATTCAGATAAATGGTAGGTGCAATATTGCTTTCCTCTGTTCTTACCATCAGACCGTCCAGAACACAGTCATTATTCTTTACAATCTGATTGACCTCAACTGCAGCATCTGCAAACTTTTCAGGAAGGAAATCCTGTATCTGTTCTTTTACCTGTTCTACAAAATCTCTATATTCCATTACTTTCTCTCTCCCTTCTTGGTGTCATTCTGTGATTTCTCTGTCAGCTTTGATACTGTGGCACCATACATCTGGTACCTCTTCATCATGTTTCTCTGGCTTGTTACATTGATTTCTTTTTCTAACTGCTTCATTCTGACTTTCCTCCCTATTCTGCTTTTCTTCCAAATGAAAACGTATCTTCTTTTTCCTTTTTCGGGGCAAATCTGCCTTTGACTTCCAAAAGCCTTTTTTCCATAATGGAAAACATGGCTTCCACCTGCTCCTGTGTATACTCATAATTGGTGCGGTTGGAAAGGTTCTCAAGCCTGCCGATTGCATCAATGACCTTGTTCACACGATACTCCCCAAGACGGACAAACTTGTCCGCCTTGCTCTCATTGTCCTGTACTTTCTTTGTTTCTTCTGCTCCCATTTGTTACATCCTCCTTTTATTTTTTCTTTCCTGTGAATTTCTTATTGGGAAACTCCATGACAAACTTAAACTGCACTCCGGACTTTTCTTCTCCGTCCTTTGTGTAGTGGTATTCTTCCGTACCGCTCGGAATGATATAGGCATCGTATTTCTTGCCCACCTTGCTTGTAAGCCCCTTTAGCAACGTCTTTTTCCCGTCAAGCAGGCTTTCCACCTGTTCATCTGACAGGGAAACGCCCATGATCCGGCTTACATTCATGCCGCACTTATTCTTGCAGAAAGCTCCGTATTTTCCCTTTACCACCTCTCCGCCGCAGTTCGGACATTTACCAAGTACCTTCTGCTCCTGTGCGAACATCTTTTTCTGCTCGTCACTGACTTCGTGGTAGGTGTGGATTAAGTCAGATACCATTGTTTCAATATCTGCCATAAAGTCCTCACGCTCCATCTCTCCCTTTGCAACAAGGGTAAGGGCATTTTCCCAATCAGCGGTAAGTTTCGGTGACTTTACCACATCGGGAAGCACCGTAATCAGCTTCATTCCATCCTCTGTCGGTATGATCTGCTTTTTCTCACGCTTCACGAAACCGTCCTTGACTAACTTCTCTATAATGTCTGCTCTGGTGGCAGGTGTACCGAGTCCTTTGCGCTCCACATCGTCAGTCATGTCCTCGTTTCCGGCTCGTTCCATTGCAGACAAAAGGGAATCTTCAGTGTAATGTTTTGGCGGCTGTGTGAAATGCTCGGAAACCTTTGTCTGCTCCACTGCAATCATCATGCCCTCATGAAGCTCCGGCAGCTTCTTTTCTTCCTCTGCATCCGATTTATCCTCTGCGGTTTTATAGGAATTTTTGAAGAAATCCTCAAATTCCTTCCATCCATTTTTCCACACTTCCTTGCCAGATACCTTAAATACAGTATTGTTGCAGGTAAGCACTGCCTTTGTGGAATTATAAATGTGCTTCTCCCCGGTCGCACACAGCAGACGGTTTGCACAAAGGGAAAGTATCTTCATTTCGCTCTCCGGGATTGCCTTTAAGTCCTGCTTGATGATCTCCATGGTAGGAATGATTGCGTGGTGGTCCGTCACTTTCTTGCTGTTCAAAATCCTCTTTATATCTGGATTGAACATGATATCCTGCTCAAATAACAGGGAATTGAAAATTGCTTCAATCACATTTCTTGCTGTGCCATCCATGTCATCGGAAAGATACTGGCTGTCCGTTCTCGGATAAGTGACAAGTTTCTTTTCATAAAGGCTCTGGGTATATTCCAATGTCTGCTTGGCAGTAAAACCAAACAGACGGTTTGCATCCCTCTGAAGTGTTGTAAGGTCATAGAGCTTCGGCGGTGCTACCCACTTTTCTTCCTTTACCACGGAAGTGACAAGAGCCTGTCCGTTTTCACAGGCTCCTGCAATCCTCTCTGCTTCCGTTTTATCACTGATATGCTC
>ERZ780003.454-NODE-454-length-12817-cov-7.33945_pt1 | contig 12817 bp, 9 predicted proteins | sample MGYA00511931_ERZ780003 | MGnify/ENA primary metagenome ERZ780003 (study PRJEB29588, sample SAMEA2162297) | human gut metagenome | biome: human gut; feature: human-associated habitat; material: faeces | place: Denmark | collected 2008/2010 ... | reverse complement strand
GCGGGGGGCGGTAGCCGCCGGCGCAGAGCAGCTTTAAGTCGCGGGCGAGGGAGGCGGAGTCACAGCTCACGTAGACGATGCGGAAAGGCGCCATTTTTAACATGGTGTCCAGGCACTTTTCATCACAGCCCTTGCGGGGCGGATCCACCACGATGACGTCCGGGTGACTCTCCTCTTTTTCGTAGGCGGCAGGAAGTACTTCCTCGGCTTTTCCCACGAAAAATTCCGCATTGGAAATGTGGTTGCGGACGGCATTCTGCCGGGCATCGTCAATGGCCTGCGGAATGATTTCCACGCCGTACACCTCTTTGGCACGCAGTGCCATAAATAAGGAAATGGTGCCGATGCCGCAGTACAAATCCCAGACACTTTCCTTTCCGGTAAGACCGGCATACTCTAATGCCAGACTGTAAAGTTTCTCCGTCTGCATGGGATTTACCTGATAAAAAGATAAGGGAGAAATGGAGAACGTCAGCTCCTCTCCGGTATAGGGCATATCCTCTTTTCCGGTATCGCGTACCCTGATTTTATCCGTAATGGTATCACTGCCCCAGATGGTGTGGATTTCTTTGCCCATAATGACATTGGTTCTTTCCGTATTGATGCTCACAGACACGCTTGTCATACCCTTGATAAGCGCCAGTTTTTCCAGGAGTTTATCCTGTCGGGGCAGATAGCTTTCCTGCTTCCCCTTATAGTTAATCACAAGGCACACCATGATTTCTCCGGTATAAAAGCCGGTGCGGATAAGAGCGTGGCGGATGAGCCCCTTCCCGGTTTCCTCGTCGTAGGCGTTCACATGATATTCCTTCATGTAGTCCAGAATGGTCTGCAGGATTTCCCTGTTTTCTTCCCTGCCCAGATAGCATTCCGTATTGGGAATAATGGAATGGGTGCGTCCGGCATAAAAACCGGTAATGGGGTTGCCCTGTTTATCCGTGCCGAATGGGTACTGTGCCTTGTTGCGGTAACGCAACGGATTTTCCATACCGACCACGGGTTCCATCACCCGGTCCACTTCCTCCTCGGAAAAGCCGCCGATGCGCAGCAGATTGTTTCTTACCTTGTCCTGTTTGAAAGCAAGCTGTCGGTCATAAGAAAGCGCCTGAATCTGGCAGCCGCCGCACTGTCTGTGGCTTTTGCAGGGCGGCTCTACACGAAAAGGAGAAGGTGTTACCACCTTCTCGACTCTCGCATATGCATAATTCTTTTTGCTTTTGATAATTTTGGCTTCTACGGTATCACCCACAACGGCGTCCTTGATAAACAGGGGAAATCCATCGATTTTACCGATTCCTTCTCCTTCCATGCCCACATCTTCAATGGTCACCGTCACCATATCGTTCTTTTCATATGCCATCGTAATTTTGCCCTTTCCTATTCCATCCTTGTGCCGCGCAGGTTGCTTTCAAAGACTCTGTTGAAGCCCAGCCAGTTGGTATCGGAAACGTTGCCGAAAATTTCGGTCATCATTTCCATCTTGGCGTCCGTGTTGTCCGCCATATTTAAGGCAACCGCCTCAAAGAGAGCGGGCTTCTTGGGAGAACCGTACTCATACTCACCGTGGTGCGCCAGAATGCAGTGCTTCAGTTCGGAAGCCAGTACGGGCGGGAAATCGGGAATTTCCCTGATTTTTTCCGTCAGCATTTCGCAGCCCATCACAATGTGGCCCAGAAGCTGTCCGTCATCGGTGTAATCGTTTTCCGGGAACAGGGAAATTTCTTTTACCTTGCCGATGTCATGGAACAGTGCGGCAGTAATTAACAAATCCCTTTTCAGAAGGGGATAGCAGCCGCACAGATAATCGCACATCTTTGCCACACTTAAGGAATGCTCCAAAAGGCCGCCTACAAAGCCGTGGTGCATGGTCTTGGCAGCGGAGGAACGGCGGAATTTTTTGATAAACTTCTCGTCTTCCACGAAAAATGCCTGTAAAAGCTGCTTCAGGTAAGTATTTTCCACACTGTCCACCAGTCCTAAAAGATCCTGGTACATTTTGTTGTTATCTTTTTTGCTGACCGGGAGATAATCTGCCGGGTCAAATTCGCCATCCTTGCAGACACGGATACGCTTCACGTTTACCTGCAGGGCGCCCTGAAAATTATTCACATCCCCATAAACTTCTATGTAATCCAGGGTATCGTAGTCTTCGATACCGGCACTGTTCGGCTCCCAGACCTTTGCGTCAATGGTGCCGGTTTTATCCTGTAAAATCACGGTTTCGTACGGCTTTCCGTTCTTTGTTACGGCAGACTGCTTGTGCTTACATAAATAAATGTCAAAAACTCTGTCGCCCTCTTTGTAATCCTTAATATACTTCATAAAATTGCCCAAACCTTTCTATCGATATTTTAATTATTTCTTCGCGGCGTTGACGGTGATTTCCGTTTCCATTTCCCTGTACTCGCCCTGCGCCGAGCGCATGAACTTCACCTTCAGGGTATCGCCGGGCATGCTGCGCAGTAAGATCGCCGTATAATCGGAGAACTTTGTCACTGCCTCTCCGTTGATTTCCACAATGACATCCCCCTTCTGGACACCTGCCAGCATGGCAGGGGACTCCATGGCTGTTTCCCGCACATAGGCACCAAAGGGTACTGCCATTTCCTCATGGGCTTCTGTAGTAACATCAATTCCGCTGATGCCCACGTAAACGGCATCCTTGCCGTTTGACATGTTTTCAATAAGCTTGCGGAGCTCCGAGATACCGATGGCGGAAATCATGTTTTTACTGTCCGGGCTGTAACGGTCCGTGGTGATGATGCCCACAATCTGTCCCTGCAGATTGAAAAGCACGCCGATGCCGCTTGCACTGCCGGTAATGTCCGTGGCAAATATCTTGTAATTGGCATCCACCTTACTTAATGTAATGCCGGAGGAAGCAATCATGCCGTATCCCATGGAGCCCGATATTCCAAGAGGGCTTCCCATGGCAACTACCGGCGTACCGGCAGCCTGCCGGAAATTGGACGAGCCTAAGGTTGCTATCTTAATGTCATCCTTTTTCTCATCGGAAATGTCGTCCATGGACACTGACAGTACAGTCAGATTTGTCTGAACGTCCGACTGCTTACGCTCCGCCTTGGCCTGCACGCCGTCATGGAAGGTAACCCGGATGATGCCTGCCTGCTTCACGGTATTTCTATCTGTTAAAATAAGATATTCTCTCCCGTTGTTGGCAATGACTACACCGTAGGTTTTACCTTCTTTTTCATAAGTATCGCTGAGCCAGTCCTCGTTGGAAGAAACAGCCGTCACCTCCACCATGTATTCGCTTAAAATCGTGGAATACTCATAAAGGGCATTGTAAAGCTGGGCATAATTGTTTTTGTCAAGAACGATTTCGTCCAGAATCTTCTGGATTTGTTCATCCTCTAAAATAACCGATTCCACCGCTTCCTGAATGGAGGGCGTGGGGGCATCCTCCACCAGCATATCCTCAGGGCTGATTTCTTCCTGTTCCTCCGGAAAAATAACCGCATCCGGCTTTTCTTCCGGGTATAGAAGATTGCTGATCACCGGTTCCAGTGTCAGAAAGGTAACGCAGGCAATCATGCCGAAAATAACTGCCATGGCAACAGTGGTCACCGTCCTGCGCAATAACTTCTTCTTATTGACCGGGCGTTCTTTTATTTTTTCCATCATAAAGTCGGACTGGGGATTTTTTTCCGGTTCTGCCATATACAAACCATGCCTTTCCGTGCGGGTGCTATTTCACACCGTTTACTCAAAAATGCAGGACTTTCATCCTGCATTTTTAATATTTGCATTTACAATTCTGTCCGTTGCCGGGTTTTTTTTATTCTTCAGCGCTTTCCTCTGTGGAAACGGAAGTTGTTTCGCCATCCGCATCGGTTGCGGGAGTTGTCTCGCCATCCGCATCGGTTGCGGGAGTTGTCTCGCTGTCCTCGGTCGTTGCGGGAGCGGTTTCACTGTCGGCTGCTGCCTGCTTCTTTAAGTAAGCCAGATGTCCCTTCGGGTCGGACACTTCATAACCGGACTTTAACTCGGTTAAGTAAGTGGTCATTGCCTCTGTAGTCAGGGTCTCGGAAATTTTAACCTGCCATTCGGGACGACCGTCGCCTACATAATAAAGTACATAGTTGCTTCCGTTGTCTGTCAGTGCGGTGGTGTCTCCTGCCTTGTGTCCTGCAAAAATCCATTCGGAAAGATTGCTGTCCAGGGAAGAGCTCATCAGCTCCTTGTAAAGACCGCCGTCGTTGTTGCTGTAGGTATCTTCGCTGTATTTGTCAACCAGGGCAATAAAGGCATCCTCGGTTGCACCGGCCTCTTCGTATTCCTTCAGGATATCTTCACCGGCTACTGTAGTGCTCATGATAACACGGATGTTTGCCGTGGTGATGTCTGCCAGATATCTGCCGTCAAACTGCAGCGCATAGTACTTGTGGTTGTCGGTGTCTTCGATGACGGTTGTGTCACCTTCTGTCCTGTCTGCATCAAACAGCCAGTCACCGAGTCTGGTTAAAACGGAAGATTTCAGCTTTCCGGTATAAGCCTCGCCGTCCGTACCGATGGTCTCCAGTGCTGCATCCGCCTTGGTCTTTGCCTCTGCCATGGCGGCGGCAATTTCTTCTTCGGTAGCGGCTACGGCATTGCCGTCCGCATCGGTGGAGGACGGGATATCCGCTGCGATTTCCGTCATATGATAATCTACACTGTCATAGGTATCCTTGTTTTCTTCATAATAGGTCTGGATTTCGTCTTCCGCAGGTGCCTTTTCATCGGACTGCTTTTTATAATAAGCGTTTGCATAATAACCATCTTCTACAAAGGACTTGATGCGTGCAAAAGTTGCATAGGAACCGAAGGTTGCCTTGTAATAACGCGCCACGCTGACATCACTGTTGGAAGCGGCTTCCTTTGCAGAGCTTTCAAAGGCTGCCACATCCTTGGCGGTATCATAGGTAAAGCCTTCTGCTTCCGCTGTGTCAATCAGCGCTTTGTTCTGCTTGATGGTTTCCAGCGCCAGGGAGCTGAAGTAATCCTTCCAGGTCATGGTATCACTGTAATCCTGCTTTGCAAAATCCTTGGTGGTATCCAGTCCCATGTAGGAAAGATAGCTGCTGTAGGTGTTCAGATAATCGTTCTTTGCCAGGTTGTAGTAGTAGTCAAACTCTACCCTGGTAATGTCGTGTCCGCCTACCGTAAGGTATGTGGAATGTACTGCCGTGTAGGATTTCACGGGAATCATGGCAAGTGCGATTACAATGGCTGCGGCAATCACAATGCCTATTATTTTTTCTGTCTTAGCCTGCTTTTTGGCTCTTTCGGCTTCTTCTTTTCTTTTCTGTACCTTTTTATCGTACCGGGTCATCACCTTTTCGGATGACTGCTCTTTTTTTACGTCTTTTTGTGACATGTGGATATCTCCTTCCTTTTCGCATACCCAACATTATAATCTATCTTTTTCAGAAAAGGTAGTCTTTTCACGCAATTTTCACAAAATAATCAGCGATAATCATGAATAACGGCATTGTTTTCCTGAAGCTTCAGGCTGTCCGCATCCACAAAATACCGGCTCATGTCGGAAGGATCCACATAAACGGTAACAAAGCTGCCTATATAATTATGGGGATTTAACCATGTCGGCTCAGAAGAGAACAGATATACCTGTCCGTATCCGGTATCCTCGTAACGGCATTCTATCGCAAACGGGTGTCTGTTGTTGACGGTATAATTGTAGCAGACACGACCGCCGGTCACCTCCGCCTGTATCTTTCTGCCGTTGTTCCTAAGCCATTTCTTTTTCTTCTTTTTCCGCGCATACAGAACGGACATAATAATACCGATGACAGCAAATATAAAACCAACCAGCCCGAAAATCAGCACAAAGAGCCAGCTTGTTGCTGCCGCCCTTACCTCTCCCGGATTGTCTCTGCTTACCAGGACTTCAATGGTTTTTCCTTCATACCAGCTGCTGACGTAAGATTCCAGTACCGCCTCATAGGTCTGTCCGTCTGCTTCATAAGAAATATAGACATTGTGGTGGCTGTCCCCCTGACCGTCGCGGTAGCTTTCTATCCGGGTAATCACCGCATTTGTCTCCTCCGCCCCTTTTTCAAACTGTACCTGAAATACGGCAAAGCATACCGCTACAATGAAAAAAACACTTCCGATGATGGAAAACACCAGTCCTAAAATAAAATCGACCGATGCTGCATTTCCTTTTCTTTTGCTCATTTCCTTCTCCTCATAATTAAGCTTTTCAGGCAACCCGAATTGAAAGTTCTGCCCTGCCTGCCGTTATTTCATGTTATTCATCTGGCCCATAAAGAGTATCATTCCGGTGCCCGCATCCTCTATGACGTAAAAGAACGGCCTGTCTGCGATAAAGGTAATTTCCGGTTCAGGCTCAAACAGTTCCGTCATTTCCACCATGGCTCCTGTTACGGCTGCTGCCTTTGTTCCCTGTTCATCCACAATCACCTTTGCCTTGTGGATAACGGTGGAAAGAGCCACATCGTCCGCAATTTTGGAGAAATCCGCTCCGTCCGTATAGGCAGACCGTATACCCATATCCTGTAAAATGCCGTCCAGACCTTCCAGTTCTTCTTCGTCGGTAAATTTCGGCATCTCCAGCCGGGCAATGTCCTCATAGGAGCCGTTGTCCAGGGAGTCTAAGAGCTCCTGTTTTTCTTCCGCAGACAAATTCTTCAGCAAATCCCCGATGTAGGCATTTTCGTCCGATGGCAGGAAAATTTTCATCTGCACACTGCCACCTTCGTAGGGTATGCTGATGCCTTTGATGCTGCCGTTGTCCATATACCGGAATCTTTCACCGTACATGCGCATCATATCCGCGGTGCTGTCCGCATCTTTACCATGAAAGGTACCTTCATAGGTATCGTCCTTGTCAAAGGGAAGCTCCCATTTTCCTTCAAAGTAAACGGCATTTAAAAGCATCAGAACCGTATCTTCCGGAATGTACGATACTATTTTTTCAATCATGCCTTCTGTTTTTTCACTTGTCCACTGATTGATTTCCTTTACTACCGATTCCGGCTGGGAAGCAAAATCCGCTTCGTAGACTTCGCCCTTATAATACCTCTTGACAGGTGTAGCAAAATCCTGCTCCATGTTTTCCGCCCAGATGCCGTCCTTTGTCATCCACAGGGAATTTGCCGTTGTGACAAACGTGTCATCTGTCCAGTTTTTGGATAAGTACGCCTGCATTTCTTTATTCCATTCCTCAAAATCCGTAATGCCCAGCGTCTCTTCTATTTCTTTTTTTGTTTCTCCGTCTGCGCCCACATTCAGCATGGCAAGTGCACTGCAGAGACTGTAGGGAGAATAAAAGCGGTTGCCATCCCCGGGCAGGGCATCGTACAGACGGAACGCAAAGCCGTTCATGCCGTTCTTAAGCTGTGCCATTTCCTCTGCCGTGATTTCTTTTTCTCCGCTCATTTCCTCTTCCCCTATATCCGTTCCGATTGGTGCCACCGGAAGCACATTGCGTTCCGGGTCATCACCGGCATTTGTTCCCTCTATGGGCTGCATATCCGTGCCGCAGGCTGCCAGTGCAGCCACCATACCTATACAGAGCAGACTCGTCAACATTTTTTTCTTCATAAAAAAACCTCCCTTGCGCATATTCTATCATTCTTTACTATAGATACGCAACAAAGAAGGTTTTTTATGGAAAAATTTATTTGCCTATGAATTCTTTTACGGACTTGCAGACACCCTTGGCATCCAGACCGTACTTTTCAATCAGAGCAGCTGCGGGACCGGACTCGCCGAATACATCCTGCATACCGATCTTGCATACGGGAACCGGGTAGGACTTGCAGAGGGCATCGCATACGGCGCTGCCTAATCCACCGATTACGGAATGCTCTTCTACGGTAACGACCTTACCGGTCTTCTTTGCACTCTTTACAATAAGCTCTTCATCCAGAGGCTTGATTGTACAGATGTTTACCACTTCCGCATCAATGCCTTCTGCCTTCAAAAGTTCAGCGGCGCCCAGTGCGGAATCTACGCAGATACCGGTTGCCACGATGGTAACATCCTTACCTTCCTTTACAACGTCACCCTTGCCGATTTCAAAATGGTATTCGGGTCTGTCGTTGATTACGGGAACGGCTGCACGGCCGAAACGGATATATACGGGGCCTTCGTATTCCAGCGCCGCACGAACGGCTGCCTTTGCTTCCACATCATCGGAAGGACACATAACAACCATTCCGGGAATGGTGCGCATCAGCGCCAGGTCTTCGTTACACTGGTGGGTTGCACCGTCTTCGCCGACGGAAATACCGGCATGTGTTGCCCCGATTTTTACATTCAGATGCGGGTAACCGATGGAGTTGCGTACCTGTTCAAAAGCACGTCCTGCTGCGAACATGGCAAAGGAGCTGGCGAAAGGAATTTTGCCTACGGTAGCAAGTCCTGCCGCAATGCCCATCATGTTGCTTTCCGCAATACCGCAGTCAATGTGTCTGTCGGGATATGCTTTCTTGAAAATACCGGTCTTGGTAGCGGCTGCCAGGTCGGCATCCAGAACTACTAAGTTGGGAAATTCTTCCGCAAGTTCTTTTAAGGCGTTGCCATAACTTTCTCTGGTTGCAATCTTCTTTACATCTGCCATTACTGTTCACCTGCTTTCTCAAGTTCTTCGCCAATCTTCTCTAAATCTGCCATAGCTACCGCATACTCTTCGTCGTTCGGAGCCTTGCCGTGCCAGTCTGCATTGTTTTCCATGAAGGATACGCCCTTGCCCTTTACACTGTGCATGATAATGCAGGTCGGCTTGCCCTTCATTTCTTTTGCTTCCTTCATGGCGCTTCTTATCTGGTCAAAATCATGGGCATCAATGTTGATGACATAGAAATTGAAGGCTTCAAATTTCTTGTCAATGGGATAAGGAGAGCAGACCTCATCAACAGGTCCGTCAATCTGCAGGTTGTTGTTGTCAACGATGACGCAGAGGTTGTCAAGCTTTCTGTGTCCTGCAAACATAGCTGCTTCCCATACCTGTCCTTCCTGAATTTCTCCATCGCCCAAAAGTGTGTATACACGGAAATCCTTATTGTCCAGCTTTGCGCCGAGCGCCATACCGACTGCTGCGGAAATGCCCTGTCCGAGAGATCCGGAGGACATATCCACGCCGGGAATGTGGATGCAGGGATGTCCCTGTAAATAAGAACCTAAATGACGCAGTGTGAGGAGGTCTTCCACCGGAAAGAATCCTCTCTCTGCCAGTGTCGCGTAAAGACCGGGAGCGGTGTGTCCCTTGGACAGTACAAATCTGTCTCTGTTTTCCATATCGGGATTTGCAGGATCAATGTTCATTTCTTCAAAATAAAGATAAGTGAACATGTCTGCGGCTGACAATGATCCGCCCGGATGTCCTGCTTTTGCAGCATGAACTGCGGTGATAATACCTTTACGGACTTCATTTGCCATTTTTTGCAGTTCTAAATTATTCATGTTTTTACCCATGCCTTTCTGTGGATTTACTTTAATAATCGCTTATACTTTACCATACTTTTTTTCTTTCTTCAACAGGAACCGACCTCATGAATTCTATGAATTACAGGGAAATATTCTGCATCCTTCAGTTTTAGGAAGAGAAGTGGTATATGGCATATTCTTTTTCATATATTAAACAGACACTGTTTTTACATATAGGAAATGATATGTTACATAGATTGTCCCTTAAAAAAATTTTTCCCCTTCTTCTCATTCCCGCCCTGCTTCTGTCCGTCTTTCTCCTCTTTTCATCCGGAAAGGATCAGAAGCGCTTCGATGCCTTTTCCAAAGAAATGTTTGAAAAGGAAATGACAGCGGACACCTTAAATATGCACTATACGGTTGCCGCGCCGGAAAACTACGGCATTTCGGAATACACGCCCGTCCTGTCCTGTTATTCGCAGGCATCGGAGGAAGAAGCCCGCAGGGATTTGGACCGGTATCTGGCTGTGCTTTCCTCCGTTTCCCCGGAAAAGCTGGACGAAGACTCCGCCTATGCTTGTCTTCTGCTTTCCCGGTCGCTGTCCCTGTCCCGGAAGGGCTATGACTTTCCCTACTATGCGGAGCCTCTTTCCCCTTCCTCCGGCATGCAGTCGGAGCTGCCCATTCTGTTAGCGGAATACACCTTCCGCGACAAACGGGACGTGGAAGATTACCTGTCCCTGCTTTCCCAGACCGGCGCTTATTTTTCTTCCCTGCTCACCTACGAAACGGAGAAAAAAGATGCCGGTATTCCCCAGGCGGATGCTTCCCTTTTAAAAGTGGCGGAACAGTGCAATACCATCTTATCGGAAGAAGCGCTTGCGGACGGCAGTCATTTTCTGCAGACCACCTTTGAAGAACGGGTGGCAGCCTTAGCTTCCGCCGGCATCCTGTCGGATGAGGAAGCCGTGCGTTACATAAAGGAAAACAACGAACTGTTATCCACCGTCATGCTGCCTGCCTATCGCAATTTATCCACAGGTCTTGCCGGACTTGTCACCGAACGGGAAACCATTCCCACCGGTTTGTATTATCTTCCGCAGGGCACCGGTTATTATACCTGGCTTTTTGAAAAAAACACCGGCTCCTCCCTCAGCATGGATGAGGTGAAAGCCCTTCTGTATACCCGCTTTGAAACCTCTTACCGGGAAATGCAGAACCTGCTTAAGGAGCGGGACAATGCCGCCGTCCTCTGGCTGTCCGCCCGTAAGGAGAATGCTTTTCCCTTAAAGGATGCGGATGCCATGCTTGCCGATTTACAGAAAAGGATGCAGGAGGATTTTCCCGTTTTTCCCTCCACAAAGGTATCTTCCCTTTTCGGAGGCTCTGCCGCCCTGCCCGGTGCGGCGGTCAAAACCGTTTCCCCGGCATTAGAAGACTATTGTGCGCCTGCCTTTTACCTGACGCCGCCTCTGGATGATACGGAAAACAATGTGATTTACATCAATGAAAAAAGTACGCCCAAGGGGCTGGAGCTTTACACCACCCTTGCTCACGAAGGCTATCCGGGACACCTTTACCAATCCGTCTACAGCACCCGTTACCGGCAGCCGTCGGATACCGCTCCGGTGCGCCGGCTCCTTTGGTACGGCGGTTATCAGGAGGGCTGGGCGGTCTATGTGGAAATGAAAGGCTACGATTATGCAGCGGAACTGTATACTGAAAACGGGGCAGAGGACCTTGCCTACGGCTGCCGGATTGAAAAAGCCAACCGGGAAATGCAGCTCTGCCTTTCTGCCCTGTTAGACTTTTCCATTCACTATGAGGGCGCTTCCTTAGAGCAGGTGGCACATGTGCTTTCTTCCCTCGGCATTTCGGATGCCGTTACTGCCCGGAACGTGTACGAATACATTGCGGAGGAGCCTGCCAACTACATGAAATACTACATCGGCTATCTGGAAATCCTGCGCCTGCAGGACACCGCCCGGGAACTGTGGCAGGAGGAATATTCCGATTTACGCTTCCACAAATTCTTTTTGGAAACCGGTCCCGCCGACTTCACCACCCTGCGGGAGCTGCTGTTTCGTTGACAAACCTCGGATTTCCCTCTATACTCTCCATGGAGGAGAGAGCTATGGAAAATCTGATTTTCAGTCTGAATGCAACGGTACCTGTTTTTTTAATGATGGTTTTGGGCTATGTGCTGCGCCGGCTTAAGGTAGTGGATGAGCCCTTCGTAAAAACCCTGAACAGCTTCAACTATAAGATAACCCTACCCGTCCTTTTATTCCGTGACATTGCAGAGTCGGATTTCTACAAGGTCTGGGACACCACATATGTGCTCTACTGTTTCCTTGCCACCCTCTCCTGTATCGTGATAATCTGGGTTGTTTCCCACTTTTTCTGTAAAAATAAAGATACCATGGGCGAATTTATCCAGGCATCCTACCGCGGCAGCGCCGCCGTGCTGGGAGTTGCTTATATCCAGAACATCTACGGCAATGCCGGAATGGCGCCCCTCATGATTATCGGCACCGTTCCGCTTTACAACATTGCGGCGGTGCTTGTCCTTTCATTTACCGGTCCGTCCTCCGGCGGACTTAACAAAAAATCCATGCAGAAGTCCGTCAGAGGCATTCTCACCAATCCCATTATCATCGGCATCGCCCTGGGCATGCTGGCATCCCTGATACGACTTCCCATTCCCTCCATGCTCGGCAAAACCTTAAGTAATATTTCCGTTCTTGCCACGCCGCTCGCCCTTATCGGTCTGGGTGCCGGTTTTGAGGGAAAAAAAGCCATAAAGCAAATCCGCCCCACCATTGTTTCTTCCTTAATAAAGCTGATTATCCAGCCCGCCCTTCTGCTTCCCATAGCGGCGGCGCTCGGTTTCCGGGACGAAAAAATGGTAGCCGTTCTCATTATGCTGGGAGCGCCTACCACCGTAAGCTGTTATATTATGGCTAAAAACATGGGGCATGACGGTACGTTAACCTCCAGTGTGGTGGTTTCCACCACCTTCTTAAGTTCTTTTTCCATTACCGTCTGGCTGTTCCTTTTAAGAACCTACGGACTCATCTAAGCGGGACATCTGCCCCGCTTTTTCAGTATCTTCCGCTTTCAGCATATCCAGCCCGTGAGAATGACGCTGGCTATGAGTCCCACGAAGGACGAAAATAAGGCGCCGGCAAGCGTATACCGTGTTTTAGTTACCTTTGCCGCCAGAAAATACACGGACATGGTGTAAAAAATCGTTTCCGTGCAGCTCATCAGAATGGAAGTGAGCATGCCGATGTAAGAATCCGTGCCGTGGGTCTTGAAAATATCCAGCACCAGTCCGGTTGCCGCCGAAGAAGAAAACATCTTCACCAGTACAAGGGGCACAATGTCCGCCGGAATG
>ERZ780003.440-NODE-440-length-13124-cov-7.79991_pt1 | contig 13124 bp, 9 predicted proteins | sample MGYA00511931_ERZ780003 | MGnify/ENA primary metagenome ERZ780003 (study PRJEB29588, sample SAMEA2162297) | human gut metagenome | biome: human gut; feature: human-associated habitat; material: faeces | place: Denmark | collected 2008/2010 ... | reverse complement strand
CACCTCTTCTAAAACCGGCCGCCGCCGTAGCTCCCCCGGCAACACCTCCAATAATTATATACTTCATACTTCTTTATTTTAGTTTTGATAGTGCAAAGAAAAGAATATTTTCTAAAACAAAATAATTTCCAATGGAAAATAATGTTAAATCACAATACAACAACAAAATAGCGCACATTAAGTCCATTAGAAACATACTACATATTCAAAGAGAGAAAGTTCATATACCCTTAATTTAGGCGCATAAGAAGAGACACAGACATCTGGTTTGAGGCTAATTTACAGGCTCAAACACCACACTTATATATTAAAAAGAAAATATTACCAGCCTAATGCGGCAAAGCCGGCGGATGTATACCACTCAGTAGAGCGATATGCTTTATCAGTAACTGTATTAGATACTGAAGGAATATAGCAGGACACTCCATTAGTGCCTTCCATAGAAAACATTTTCTGGATAACACCAGAAAAGTTCATAGAAGTAGTCGCCCAATATACTACAGCGGCATCAAAAGCCTGCCTCCACGTTAGATAACCACCATTAACAGTGATTTTTTTCATCATATTTGCCATATCATAATAACCTACATGACCATCCTGAAATCCATCAGAACCACGACGTTTATCATAATCAAAAATCAAACTGCGCAATTGCGCATTATCAACTGATCCAGACAAAACCTGTTTCGTTATTCTTGCCAGATCAACCAATTTATCTGTTCTCAGCGCACACACAGAGGCACCCGCTGTCCAATTACTATTTGACAAGCCTTTACCTTCATCATATTTAGCCGCATAAGGTTCATAATAAGCCTTAGCAATATTCACTGCCGCATTCTCAGCAGAAAACATAGCGGGAACAACTGCATCATACGAAGCACCAGGACCTGGAATTTCAGTCGGAGAACCTATACAATAATCCGTATAATCACGCAACTCATAGGCAACCTCCACTGCTTGCATGAAACAAGCATCGAACAATATAAAATCAAAATGAGGAGCAGACTTTAATATCTCAACAAATTCAGAGATATTCATTCTGTTATCACCATTACCTTTATCCTGGCCTACCCAACGAGTACCAGCACGCAACGGATAAGGTAGCCACCCATCACCATGTGACCAATAAACCAATCCATAACTGTCAGCCTGATATTTGGAATTCGAAAAGACTTTTGCAAAAACTTCCTGCGTTTCAGATACACCTACAGAGTTACGACTTCCATAAGTTTCCACTACCGTTTCCACTACTGCCCCCTTTTCATTCTTCAGCTCAAGTAGACGAGGAGATTTACCATCATCTATATAAACCAGAAAATGCACATTAGAATCTTGAACTTTCGCCATACCCGCTTTCATCTCCGCTAAATCCAAAGAAGCAAATGAAGCAAGGGTATTATCCGCCGCAATATATGCAAGAATCGTACGAGTTCCTTTGAGAAGCGCAGCCGGCTCAACAGTCACTTTACAGGAAGCAGTCATCGCACCATCCTCTGTTACAGCTACAATGGTAGTACTTCCGGCCTTTAAAGCCGTAACCTTACCATTTACATCAACCATCGCTACACTTTCGTCATTCGAAACCCAGGCGACTTTTTTGTTTGTAGCATCGTCCGGCGTAATGATGACTTGCAAGCTTTCACTTTGCCCTTCTATTAGTGAAAGAGTGCTTTTATTCAATGCAACATCGGTTACAGGTATCTCAGGTTCCACAGCCCCATCACCACAAGTAACAGTACATGTTGCAACCTCCGCACCATCTTCCGTAATCACCACTACAACTACAGTTCCAGTTGCCTGGGCTGTCACTTTTCCACTTGCATTCACCGTAGCCACACTAGTATCGCTAGATTTCCAGGTAACCTTTTTGTTTGTAGCATTATCCGGAATAACAGTAGCTATCAAACTCTCACTTTCCCCTTCATCTAACGCAAGGGCAGTCTTATTCAATGACACACCTGTTACAGGAACAACATCCGGTTCTATATCATCGTCAACACATGCAATCAGCAATGTAGAAAGACAAACCCACAAAAAGAAGTAAAGTTTCGTTTTCATGACTACGGTCTATTATTTAAGTAAATTCCTTAAGTTCTTAAGGAAATAAAGCAAATTACTCTTCCGGCTTCTTGAATCGGAAAGCTTCAGGAGCAATAGGCATCAATACTATCGTTTTATTCTTCTTATACTTGCTCTTCACTTTTGCAGCCTCCTTTTCTAACTTCTTCTTGTTTTCAGAAAAGTAGATCATACACGTATAATCAAGAGATTTCAAATCATATTCCAGATAATTCTTCAACTGATACGTATAAAGATCACGCTTAGGCAAGAAGCCACCCTTATCCAGCTTCACACTGTCCAATACCTGAATATCAGTAAAATACACTACTGTGTCGTTGAAAGAGGCAGCAACACCAAATGCATACACAGCTTTTTCTCCTTTACCCTTCTTGAATGAGAATGCTGAACATACCATAAAAACTAAAGCTACAGCAAAAAGTATACGAACGTATTTCATAATCTGTTTTTTATTATATATTGTTGGCGACAAAGATAATGCAAACCGAGAGCAAAATAAAAAGAATTCATTCATTTTTTATGCTGAGATACAGCTTATCTTCACTTTTATAATAATGATAACAAAAAAACCGGTGATCAGATCATGACCTACCGGTTTTTAATTCCTTCTATTTGTCGGAAATTGATATTTCTTACTTATCCTAAATAAGACTTGAGCAATTTACTACGATTACTTTGTCTTAATCTTCTAATTGCTTTTTCCTTAATCTGGCGTACACGTTCACGGGTTAAACCGAATTTGTCGCCGATTTCTTCTAATGTCATTTCTTGTTGTCCGATACCGAAAAACATCTGTATGATTTCTTTTTCCCTATCGGTTAACGTAGAAAGTGCTCTATCAATTTCCCTCGCAAGAGACTCGTTCACCAAAGAGCGATCCGCCATAGGAGAGTCGTCGTTCACCAACACATCCAGCAAGCTGTTGTCTTCTCCTTCTACAAAAGGTGCGTCCACCGAAATGTGGCGTCCGGATACCTTCAGCGTATCGGAGATTTTATCAACAGGGATTTCCAGTTCATCTGCCAACTCCTCGGGAGACGGGCGACGTTCATTTTCCTGTTCGAACTTGGAGAATGCTTTGCTGATTTTATTCAGCGAGCCTACCTGATTCAACGGAAGACGCACGATACGCGACTGCTCTGCCAAAGCCTGCAAAATGGACTGACGTATCCACCATACTGCATAACTGATGAATTTGAAACCACGTGTTTCATCGAACTTTTCGGCGGCCTTGATCAGTCCTAAATTACCCTCGTTAATCAAGTCGGGCAAACTCAAACCTTGGTTTTGGTACTGCTTGGCCACAGATACAACGAAACGCAGATTGGCACGTGTCAATTTCTCCAGTGCAACACGGTCACCCTTGCGGATGCGCTGAGCGAGCTCCACTTCCTCTTCAACAGTAATGAGGTCTTCGCGACCGATTTCCTGCAAATACTTGTCAAGAGAAGCGCTCTCTCTGTTAGTGATACTTTTTGTAATCTTAAGTTGTCTCATTCTTCTAAAACAGATTTGGGTTGCAAAGTTACGACAAATTATTTTGTTACAAGCAAACTTGCCCTAACTTTTTTATCTTATTCACTATACAATATAAACAAAAAGAATGCCGACAAGTTAGTTGTCGACATCCTTTTTCTTCTTTGTTAGCTAATATTACAATCTTCTTACCTATTCACATGTACAATCTACAATTTAGCGATGCCAGCCATTAATCCTGAGCGACACTTACTGCATAGCTGCCACGTTTTCCAGAGGGGAACATACCTGTAATAAACAAAACCTGTTCCTGAGTCTTAGCAGCTTCTTTCATCACTTTCTCCAAGTCTTCCACAGTCTTCATCGGTACATTATTCACTTTTAGGATAATGAAACCTTTACGGACGCCACCTTCTGCCATCTTACCATTGCTAACACCCGTTACTTCAAGACCATAACCCAGATTCAATTGTTTTTTCAATTCATCGGGTACAGGGCGGAATGCGGCACCAAGAATATCCATATCGGCATTCTTCACAATCTTCGTAGTACCTTGTTCATTCTTCAGCGTAACTTCTATATTCTTTTCTTTCTTATCACGCATCACCTTCACTTGTACCTTATCTCCCGGACGATGTTTTGCCAAGATTTCCTGCAAGTCAGCAAATTTATGAATAGCCTTACCATCCATGCCAATGATTACATCATCAACTTTAATATCAGAACCTGAAGCAGAACTTCCTTCTACGATTTCACGTACCCAAAGACCATCAATAACACCATATTTTTCTCTAGCTTCTTTCTTTATATCACTCAACTTCTTACCAGCTTTATCAGCAACCTGTGTGTCACCCGGTTCTTCAGTAAGTGCTGTTACACTCACACCCAATTTCACACGTTGTACCGTACCGAACTGCTTCAAATCAGCAACCACTTTCTTCATAATACTGGTAGGAATGGCAAAACCATAACCTGTATTTGATCCAGTCGGAGAGAAAAGAGCAGCGTTGATACCAATCAATTCACCTTGAGCATTTACCAATGCACCACCACTATTACCTTGATTAATTGCAGCATCAGTCTGAATATACGACTCGATACTCTGTTTACCAGTTTGCTGACTCATGCCTAAAGAGCGTGCTTTAGCACTGACAATACCCGCAGTCACCGTAGAAGTCAGATTAAACGGGTTACCTACTGCAAGCACCCATTCACCAACTTTCAGTGCATCAGAATCACCTACCGGAATAGTTGGAAAATCATCACCTTCTATCTTGATTAGAGCCAAGTCTGTCTCTTCATCCGTACCAATAATACGTCCTTTAAATTGACGATTGTCATTCAACGTCACACTGATTTCATCTGCACCTGCAATTACGTGATTGTTCGTTACGATATATCCATCTTTAGAGATAATAACGCCGGAACCAAAGCCTGTACGTTCAGGGGTCTGTACCTGACGTCTTTGCGTACCGCCCCGACCACCGAAAAATTCACCGAAGAAATCAGAGAACGGATCTCTAACTTCTACTTCCTGAACTTTGGAAGTCTGAGTAGAACGAATATGCACCACAGCGTGAACTGAATTTTCTGCTGCTTGCGTCAAATCTACTGGTTGCGCATCAACGGCATTATAAGAGGCCAAACGTACGTTCGGATTTTGCTGGAACATTTCATTGAATGCACTGGTACTATCAGCAGGCATATTTTTTTGCAGTATCTTATAGGTGGTTAAACCTGCTACTCCTGAGCTGAGAAGTACGATAGCTGCAACCCCGAGAATGTTTTTTGTTGTCTGTTTCATACTAATTTTCTATTCTTTTAATTGTTAATATTCAAGTTTTGTTTAACATTTCGACGTTAAAATAACGACAAAAATCGTTCACTTATTCCGCTTGTCACTCTTTTTTGTTCTCTTTTAACAGTGAACTTTTGGGGCTTAACAGCGGTTAACGACAGAACCTGACAATTTTACATTTATGCACGTTTACTGACGTGAAAATAAGGCAGATAGGCGTTAAAATCAAACAGACCATCTATCCGTTTAAAATAGATGGTCTGTTTTCAGGGAAAAGTACCTCTTTAATTATCGAGATATTCTATATCCATGTGATAATCCCACTTCGGAAAATAAAGGTTACCTCCCTCCCATTCCACTTCACCACGCTGGAAATCCACCGTTTCACTACGAGGATATTTTTTCTCGGGTATCAGTGGCATACCGTAATCGCTGTTGACTATCATACGCCAGGAGTCAATGCCACCCAAGAAGAAATATTCTTCATCCGCATTACGGGCAAAAGTAGGGATGCCAAATGATTGGTCTACAGGAACCCAGCCAATGCCTTCAAAATAGATTTCCGCCCAGTCGTGCAGGTTCCATGCTTTAGGATGCATCATAAAACCACTCTGGAAATGGGCAGGAATACCACTGATACGACAAAGCGTAATAAACAGCAAACTAACCTGCCCACAATCACCTTTATGATTATCTAACACGTATTCGGGAATATTTTCTATAGTAGAATATTCCCGGGCAGAAGCCCAAGGAAAGTTATCATTCACCCAACGGAAGATGCGTTTAGCTTTCAACAAAGGATTGGTTTCCCCAGCTGTCAATTTGGCAGCAAGTTCGCGCATACGTGGTGAGAAAATGACATGCTTCTCGCGTTCAGCCGTATATTCCTTATATATAGAAGAAGTTGTATCATAGGGCTGAATATCTTTCGGTTTCAAATTATGCCATTCAGCATTAGCTGTATACTCAAAACTTTCAGAGAATACGGTTGGTTGATCTTGCACTGCACGTTTTTCCATGTAGAGAGTGCTATGAAGGCAATCCTGTGGGGATAAAGTATACTTGGATTCGCTGGCAGAGATGAATTTTACATCTTGCTGACGTGACTGGTCGGTACGTGGGTAAGGAAGCCAGCAACGGACGAGCTCTCCGGCAGGAACGGCATTACTGTCTACCGTGAGCGTATAGGTGACCCGCATTCGTTTGGGAGCAGTGATAGGATTACCACTCTTTTTCACACTCGCAATGATTTCGGGCAGGTTCTCCATATTTACTTTTTCACTGCCACTGAAGGAGACGCCATCTTTGGCAGCCTTTATCTGATAGCAGACAGAGTCTACACGGAATAAATTAGGTGCGGCATTACGGAAATAACGCTTCTCACCATTCAGAGTCATACACTCCAATGCTTTGGAGGCTTCCCATTGGCACATCTGCTCATCGGAAACATCAGGGATATACTTACGAATATACTCTTTCACTTCATCTTCCGTACGAGAGAAATCAGTGAGGAGGCGTTGGTGCAGATCATCTTCCCAGGTATAGGGCTTGCTTTCCGGTTTTGGAGTACAAGCAGTTACAAGGAAAAGCAAGGCAGCAGCATACAATACTTTTTTCATAATAAGCTAATTTATAGATGATAATTGAGAACGGAAATTGAATTACGATTCAGGATCCTTACAGTTTCACAACTCCGATGCCAGGCAAATCTGGTAACGTGATCTTGCCCTTTACGACCTCCATTCCCTTGAAACGGTCGTTGGCAATAAGCAGATTGCCATCCAGATCAGCAAAGTCAACCGCAGGAGAAAACTGGGCAGCAGCAGAGCAAGCACAGGATGTTTCCGTCATACAGCCCACCATCACTTTCATACCCAAAGCACGTGCTAATGTCACCATCTTCCAGCCTTCACGCATACCGGTACATTTCATCAACTTGATATTGATGCCATGAAATGCACCTTTCAGACCGGCCACATCACTCAAACGCTGCAAAGATTCATCAGCAAAGATAGGCAACGGACTCTGTTGTGTCACCCAGGCAATATCATCCAACTGGGTTTTAGGCATCGGCTGCTCAATCATGACAATCCCTTTTTCTTTCAGCCATTGTATCATATCAATGGCATAATGCTTATCCGTCCAACCTTGATTGGCATCGACGGCAATAGGCAGGTCGGTCACCGAACGGATTGTTTCAATCATCTCTTTATCATTCTCACGCCCCAGCTTTACTTTGAGAATATTGAATTGCTCGGCACATTCCTTCGTTTTTTCTCGTACCACATCCGGCGTATCGATACCAATGGTAAAAGTGGTCGAAGGAGCTTTTTCCTTATCCAATCCCCATATCTTATACCACGGAGCTCTCAGCAATTTGCCCACAAGGTCGTGCAAAGCAATATCTACAGCAGCTTTAGCGGCAGCATCTCCCGGTGAAAGCTTATCTACATAAGCGAGAATATCCTCCAATTGGAAAGGATCGGAAAACTGTCCGATGATATCCTGAACTTTTTTCAGGAAAGCCAGTACACTTTCCATCGTACCCAGTTCTTTCTGTAAATAAGGCGGCATGGAAGCTTCACCATAACCGATAACACCATCGTATTCAATCTCTACCTGTACATCAGGAGTGGTAGTGCGTGAGTAAGTAGCCACTGTAAAAACATGACGTAACTTCAACTCATATGGAAAGAAGCGCAATTTCATCCTGGCATTCACACCACTTTTATTGATATTGAACAGTTTTGGAGCGCTTTCTCCTCCAAATACATCATTGATAACCACACCGGAGCCCAATGCGGCAAAAGCAGCTGTTTTCAGGAAATCTCTTCTGTTTTGCATAATATTTGTTTTTAAGTTAGGAGCTACTAGCTACGGAGCCACAAGCTACAAGAGCTTTGCAGAATGAGAGCATTGCTACTTGTAGCTTGTAGTTCGTAACTTTATTATTTATAATAAGGACTCGTTTCCGTAGTATTCAAGGATGCTTCCTTATTTATATAAGGTAGCACGCGCGTAGCAAACAGAAGGCGTCCGAGGTTATATTCGTCAAAAAGCTCATCGGCAGAATCAAAACTACTGACGTGTACATCACCTTGCGAATGAATGAAACGTTTATTGCCAATATACATTCCCACATGCACCACACGTTCTTTTCGATCTGCCGTAGCTTTACGTCCGAAGAAGATCAAGTCGCCCGGTTGCAGGTTGCTGAAATCAGGAGCGATATCAATATGCTCGCCTACATACGCTTGCTGTGAAGCATCTCGGGGAATGATGATATCATGAATGAAAAGAATGGTACGCATGAAGCCACTGCAATCTATTCCTTTGGAAGAAGTGCCTGCCCAAAGATACGGAACTCCCATCAGCGTATGTGCCGTGCGAATAATGCTGGCAGCATCCTGTTTCAAAGCGGCACGCCATTTCTTTTCCGGCATGGAGATAGATTTGGAAATATAACCGGTCCGCCCGTCAGGATATGCAACCTTATAGAATGCACCTTTCGTTCCCTCCCACTTCAAGCGATTGCCTGCAACTACATCCGAAACAGTCTGCGAAGACTGATTGGGTTCAGAATACACAAACCCATAATGAGAAGTCACCACAATCTTCTCTGCTGTGTTCCAAGCATGAAGTTCTTCTTTCGTTACCGGATGAATACCTACACGATGTACCCAAGCGATATAATTATCCGGTGTCTGAATGCGATACCAACCGTCGCGCTGTAATACGCGGACAGGCATTCCCATCAATCCCTGGGTCATCATTTCGGATGAGAAGTCAGGATCAACCCTAAGATTGGACACCGATACATTTATGATACCATAAGTTTTTCCTTCCAGTGCAGCCTCATCCGGCAATACCTGTAAGCAGTCCATTACTTGATAGTCAGCTTTCGACAGCCCGTTCAGTAATGCAGCTTTCGCCTCGGCCGAAGTAGTCACACCACGTAACATCACATTTTTACCGGAAAAGGAATAATCTACATCAAAGAGTGCTACCCGTTTATCAGGAGCATACTGACGCTTCAAGCTGTCGGACAACTGTGCTACATCCGCAGGAATAGTCCTGTCCCCGATTTCCGAAGCTACCGAATACAACGAAGCAAAAAGGAACAGGGATACGATAGGAATAAGTTTCTTCATTAGCTAAAATGATTTGGGGGTTATTAAGTGTTAGCAAAGTTAGAAATAATTTCTACTTTGGTTATATATTTTCAGGAATATTAAGAAAGTGTTTAGAAAAGGAAGCTATCCGGAGGTTATCTACCCCGCATCCGGTCCGTATCTATAATTATGGAGAAGATACGGAAAAAGCCCTCCCTTACACAAAAACTCTACAAGTTTCTGTGTCCGCTGGCATAAAAATCGTATCTTTGCCGGACAAAAGCAGCCGGTCGGTCTGTCGCTTACGCTTCGGCGTATGAGGAAAGTCCGGGCAACATAGAGCATCCTACTTCCTAACAGAAAGCTGTCCGCGAGGGTAGAGTAACGTAGAAGAAAATAACCGCCGGTGTCCTTGGGCATGGGTAAGGGTGAGAAGGTAGGGTAAGAGCCTACCAGTCTTGTGGTGACACAAGGGCTGTGCGTCTTGGGAGTTGTAAGGTCATGTAAACCGACGCTATGAGAGTTGCTCGCTCCATGTCGGAGGGTAGACCGCTAAAGCCTGTATGGTGACATGCGGCTCAGATAAATGACAGACACTTTGCTGAATGAAGAATGATGAATGAATAATGAAGATTTCTTCCTGAAAACAGAGAACAGAACCCGGCTTACAGACCGACTGCTTTTTTTTAATTTAAGAACAGAGAATGAGGAATGAAGAATTTCTGCATGATACAACAATTTGATAGAGTTCTCCGTTCTATATTCATAATTCTTCATTCCTAATTCTTCATTGATTATGAATAAACGTATTACTGCTCTTTGGAAATTTCTTACATACGACATCTGGCGTATTACAGAGGATGAAGTCACCAAAACGACTTTTTCCCTCTACAATATAATCAAAACCATTTATTTATGTATCAACCGCTTCACCAAGGACAGACTAGTAAACAATGCCTCTGCACTGACTTATAGCACCTTGCTTGCCATTGTCCCTATACTTGCCATATTATTTGCCATAGCACGTGGATTCGGCTTCTCCAATCTGATGGAGAATCAGGTGCGAATGGGATTCGGAGGGCATAACCAGACCACAGAAGTCATCCTCCAATTCGTAGACTCTTATCTTTCTGAAACTAAAAGCGGCATATTTATCGGAGTAGGTTTAATTATGTTGCTATGGACGGTTATCAACCTGATCACCAATATTGAAATAACCTTCAACCGCATCTGGCAAATAAAAAAGGCACGAAGTATGTACCGTAAAATTACGGACTATTTCTCTATGTTCCTGCTGATGCCTATCTTGATTGTAATTTCGGGTGGTCTCTCCATCTTCATGAGTACAACACTGAAGTACATTGAAGATTTTGTACTGCTTGCTCCTATTCTGAAATTCCTGATCCGCCTCATACCTTTTGCCTTGACCTGGTTCATGTTTACAGGACTATACATCTATATGCCGAATACTAAAGTAAAGTTCAAGCATGCGCTCATTGCGGGGGTTCTTGCAGGAACGGCACACCAGGCATTCCAGTTTCTATACATCAGTGGTCAGTTGTGGGTATCGCGTTACAATGCTATTTATGGTAGTTTCGCCGCCCTTCCCCTATTCCTGCTATGGTTACAAATATCGTGGACAATCTGCCTGTTTGGTGCAGAACTGACGTATGCGGGACAAAACATACGGAACTTCAGTTTTGACAAAGACACCAAAAATATCAGCCGGAGGTATCGAGATTTCGTAGCTATCCTTATCATGTCCCTCATTGCCAAAAGATTTGAGGAGAATGCAAAACCATATACAGCAGAAGAAATATCCGAAGAGTGTCAGATACCAATCCGGTTGACACACCAGATTCTATATGAGTTACAAGAAATAAATCTATTGCATGAAGTAGTAGACGAAAACAATGAAGATATCGGCTATCAACCCTCCATGGATATCAATAAGATGAACGTCGCACTGTTGTTAGACAGACTGGACACGCATGGTTCGGAGGATTTCAAAATAGATAAGGACAAGGAGTTCAGCGAACAATGGGAAGTATTAATGAATGCACGGGAAGAATATTATAAGAGCGCAAGCCATGTGCTACTGAAAGATCTTTAATATTAGAGGGGTAGTGATAAGTGATTAGTACCATGCGGTGTCATAGCGCAATCTGTTAATCACTTATCACTAACCCTTTATCACTGAATCAGTATTTATTGTAAGAAACCACCTTTTCCTTCGGTTTCCTCGCCTTCTTTCTCTTCTCTTTTACAGAGTAGCCGATGGTGATAACCAATAGCAAGCGCTTAGAAGATGGAATACCGGTCAGCTTCTTAATCTCTTTCTCATCAAACCAGCCAAGAATACAAGAACCTAATCCCTCACTCTCGGCAGCTAAAGTGATATGAGCAGTGGCAATACCTATATCTATCAAAGGGAAATACTTATCCTTAATCTTTGCACCTAGAAATGAAGTGACATTCATCGATTCTTCCACAACCAAAATATGAACGGGGGCATCCTTAGCAAATTTATTCATCCCCAGTCCGGCAGTAGCTTTGCCTACCTTAACGGAAAGTTCCGGATCATTGATTATGACAAACTTCCACGGTTGCGCATTACAAGCCGATGGGGCCAGACGGGCAGCTTCCAGTATCCGTTCCAGTTTCTCGGGCTCTACAGGACGTGTCATATCATAAGCGCGGTCACTCTGACGGGAGGCTACTAATTGTAAAAAGTCCATTTGATATATGTTTTTATTGCACCACAGATTACACGGATAAACACTGATTATAAAAGGATAATATTTCTGTGCTATTTGTGCAATCTGTGGTGAACTATTATTTAAACTGGAGCATCCGGCTGATATATTTGCCGATAATGTCAAATTCAATGTTCACTACGCTATCAACTTTGATATCGTGAAAATTAGTATATTCGAACGTATAGGGAATAATAGCTACCTGGAAAGTATCGTCCGTTGGATTACACACCGTCAGACTGACACCATTCACCGTTACAGAGCCTTTGTCCACAGTAATGTATCCCCGCTTTGCCATCTCCTTATCGAAAGCATACCGGAAAGTGAAGTAATAACTTCCTTCGGCATCTTCTACACTGATGCAGGTGGCAGTCTGATCTACATGCCCCTGCACGATATGTCCATCAAGGCGACCGTTCATCATCATGCTGCGCTCTACATTCACCTTGTCTCCTACGTTCAACAACCCGAGATTGGAGCGCTCCAATGTTTCCTTCATGGCTGTAACCGTATAGGTATCCTCTGTCATGCTGACTACCGTGAGGCATACACCGTTATGAGATACACTTTGGTCTATCTTCAATTCATTTACAAATGAGCACTTGAACGTGAAGTGTACGTTCTCTTGTTCTTTTACCAATGCCACAAGAGTGGCACATTCTTCTACTATTCCGGAAAACATAATTCAGTTTACGATTTAATGATTTATAATTCCTTATTTGGAGAACACAAAGATAATGCAAATTGATCGCAGAATTTTCATGCTTGCATGAAAAAGTTCTGCCGAGATGCAGCTTATCTTCTCCAAAGATACGAAATAAGGGGAATATAAGTACAAAAAAAATGGAGCTTTTCACAAAGCCCCATTTTTCAGTTTTCAATAGGTATTAGTTTTTTTTTAAG
>ERZ780003.434-NODE-434-length-13420-cov-9.62843_pt1 | contig 13420 bp, 9 predicted proteins | sample MGYA00511931_ERZ780003 | MGnify/ENA primary metagenome ERZ780003 (study PRJEB29588, sample SAMEA2162297) | human gut metagenome | biome: human gut; feature: human-associated habitat; material: faeces | place: Denmark | collected 2008/2010 ... | reverse complement strand
ATGATGCCGATTCAGATCAACTGAACCTATGGGAAAATTTCTTTGGACAGTAGTGATTCAAGGCAAAGTTACCGTCAATGTCGGTAATTACACCATTCGTTGTACCTTTTTCCAATACATTGGCACCGATAATAGGGCCCATAGCATCACTGACGACACCCGTAATTTTCTTTGTTTGCTGCACTGCCTCAACGGTATCCGTCGATGATACTGCGAAAAGCTGAGGAGCATAACCCAGACTGAACACCGAGCATATCCCCGCAAGCAGCGCTGTCTTTCTAAAATTCAAATTCATACTGTATTTCTTAGATTTAAAACAAACACAAAACCTCCCAAAAGAAGATTTTTTTAGTTAACAAAAATGAGACTGAGTCAAAAAGCCCTGATATACTATCACAGCCTTGACATTTAGGTTTACTTCCAAACAGTCCATGTCTTCATAGTTCCGTTTTTCCTTTTTTCCCATAGGCACAATTCTTTTTTTCTTAAATTATTAATGGTTAAATCATATTGCTTTTTCCCGAAAGGGTCATTTCTTCAGTTCGTCCCGTACCATTCTTCCCCATTCCTTCATATCTGCATCTTTCCAGTTTCCCTCGGAAGAAGCCGACGGATAGAACATGGAGCAAGTCTCATCCTTGTCAGACAAAGACCAGGCCACCCAGCTGATGGAATGCCGCTGCATCCAGTCCAGCCAATTCCCCCACTCTTCTTTACTGATGGGGCCGTCCCCACTTGACTCCATACCGGCACATTCGGAAACGAAAATCGGCAAGCCCTTGCCCAAAGCATAGTCGGCGCGGTCGCGCAGCCACTGTCCGTGGGTATTGGCATAAAAGTGAAGTGTATACATTATATTGTCATATCCGGTAATAGGATTGTCCGCAGCCAAATGGATGTCCTGGTCCCAATGCGGACAACCAACGAGGATAACGGCATTCGGTTCTATGGCACGAATCGTCTTGATAACCTCCACAGAGTATGCCTTCACCTGCCCCCAACTGTCTTCCACCGGTTCGTTGAAAACCTCATAGATGACATTAGGAACCCCTTTGTAACGGGTAGCCATTTGGGTGAAGAACTCCTTTGCTTCTTCCTGCCGCAGATTGTGGCTATGCCAGTCGATGATGACGTAAACGCCGTTCTCGATAGCAGCATCCACCACTTTCGTAACACACTCAATACCGAATTCGGGCTTGTTCACATAGCAGGCGCTATCCAAATCCACTCCCATAGAGGCCCGAAGCACTTGTGCGCCCCAGTCATTGACCAGATAAGCAACCGAAGAGGCATTGTAGAAACGGGGCCAGAACTGATGCCAGCCATAGCTGACACCGTGCAATACCACCGTGTCTCCTTCGGTATTCATCAACTGCGTACCATTGACCACCAATGCCGGTAGCGTTTCCTTTACATTTTCATTCTTCGACGGGTTTGTTCCACAACCAATGGTCATACCTAGGCAACAAACCGCCAACATAACTTTCCATATGCTTTTCATATCATACTTAGTATTTAGAGTAATAATCTTTCTTATATAACGGTACAAACGCTTTGTACACGCTTACATTCTAATTTTCAGGCAGGGATTACACGGAAAAGCACGGATAGGTTCAATTTTGCAGCTTCCGGTTTTCCGCTTTAATTATTTCAATAGTGCTGTCTGTGGCAAAGACAGAGTTCAGTCCTTGTTGTTCTTGAGCCGGGTCACCGGTATAGTCATCTCCCTTTTCCCAGAATACATGGTCGGGATTTTGTCCGGCAAAACCACCCCATGCCCAGAAGTTGCATCCGGCAAAGAGTCCGCCGCTCTCACGGTCCTGGCGGATGAGGTCGAATACATAACGGTAATATTCATCGCGGGCAGTGGTCGGTGCCTCTTTGGAAAAGCTGAAACCGTCACGGGGAAAACCGAACTCCTCCAAAACAATCGGCTTGCTGTACTTCCGAGCAATGACCATGTGGTCATCTATATACTTCTTAGTATTTTCCTTGGCACGCGGAAGAAGTTCCTTCAGGCTGTCCGCCTTCACCCAACTCCAGTTGTAAGGCCAGATGTGGATATTCAGATAATTGATGTTGGGGTCGGCATGAATCTTCTCGAAAAGATTCATATCCATTTCGCATCCCCACGAGCCCTCACTGCCGGAAGACACCATGTGGTTCGGGTCAAGTGACTTGATTTGTGCAGCCACATCGGCCATCCAGCGGGCAAACGGTTCCTTGTTCTCGTCAGAGAAAGCGCGAGGCTCGTTACCAATCTGCCAAGACATAATAGTGGGGTCATCCACATATTTTATCTGATTATACCTATTGGTGCGTGAAACAATATAATTGACATGATTGGCAAACAAGGCCTTCGCGCTGTCCGATTGGGGGAACTGCTTGACATACTCCATATAGGCGGGCCATCCGTCTACGGCAGGTACCACGGCATCACCGTGTCCGGACCATTGCAGGTAAACGGAATAGCCACCGCTCCATTCCCAGGAATTGTTCAAATAGAGGACAGCTGTCATATCACGTTCACGCAGTTCATTCATAAAATAATCCAATCCGGCTAAAATAGTATCATTATAGACGCCCGGTGCCACTTGTAAAGAGGGCTCTACCCGCGTCTTTATGCCATTTTCACCGTCAGCACCCACCAATACGCGCAGGTTGTTGATGCCAATACTTTTCAGAAAGTCCAGCTCCTTATGCAACCGTTCACGATTGCCGCCTTCACCTTCGGAACCAAGAATGGCACCGTACCAGAAATTGGTACCTACAAAATAATAGGGTTTTCCGTCGCGAACGAACTGTCCATCGGCATTGACCTTAATAAACGAATGCTCCGCAGGCTTAGGGGCACATGCCCCCAAAAGGAATAAAAGTACTGTCAGCAAAAGGAATTGTTTCTTCATATTATCAGTTTTTAAGCGATACACAAAGATACGCGGCTCATATCATAAAAAATGATACTATATTATCAGATTAATGTGCCAATGTGATTAATCACATTGGCACATTAAGTTGTCTCCGTATCCAGTCCAGCCATTCATCCCACTGTTCCTGATACCAGTAATGCCCGGTTTCCAGATAAGGATGCAGTTCCTTCGGAGAAGAAATCACATTGTAGGCTGCATACATGGAAGTGGGAGGACAGACCTCATCGTTATACCCCCAACTGAACCAACCGGGCACATTCAGCAGGCGGGCAAAGTTTGCCGTATCATAATAGCGCACCGTTTCAAGCTGCTTTTCATCGGGAGCACCGTAATAATAGAAATAATGGGGCCAGCCGCAAGCGCGCTTCTTGAAGAACGCTTCGTGGTCGCATAAGGCAGGATGAACAGCCGCCAGGAAAGTAACGCGCGAATCAAGAGCCGCCGTAATCACAGACAAGGCACCGCCCTGGCTGGAGCCCGTAACGCCCAGCGCCTTCCCGTTGTACTGCGGCAGCGAACAGATAAAATCCACAGCACGCAAAGCGCCTACCACCACACGGTTATAGTAAGAAGCATCCCGGCTGTCGCGGCCGAACGTCCAGTAATTGCTCAGCGCCCCACCTGCCAGCGCATCATATACAGACTGCTGCATCGTGACGGGAATGCCGTGGATACCCACCTCCAATGTAATCACCTTTCCAGGAGCCGTATACGTATCTCCCGCATAAGGGCGGACACCCGCACCGGGCACACGCAGCAAAGCCGGATACTTCCCTTCTTTCTTGGGAATACTGAGAATACCGTAAAAACGTCCTCCCCAAGCTTTTGTCTGGAAGCTGACCTGATATACATTATCCGTTTCCGTACAGCGTTCGGGAAGCAGCGTCATAAGGGGATTCAACGGAGTCTTGCGCGCCTCTTCCAAGGTCTTGGCCCAATAATCCCGAAAATCGGCAGGAAGTTTCGTCACAGGTTGCAGCTGCTCGGGAGCATAGGCCGATGTAGCCAGCCCTTCATAAGTCCGGCCGTCCACATGCGCCTTGACCTTGCAACGCAAGAAGCCTGCAGTCTTCATCGTGCCTTGCAACTTCAAGGTACCATCTTTCAGCACCACGTCTTTCTTTACTTCAGTAGGATACATCTCGGGGCCCAGTTCATAGTCAATCTTGACATCGGACAAGAGGTTCTGTGCCTTCAGCACCCGGACGGTAAACGTACACTTCTCATTCAGACGATACACCCAATCGCTATGGTCAGGTGAAACGACTACACGGATTTCATTGCCGCGTATCTGCGCCGTCACAGCACATACACACAGCAGACATAAAAATAAGGAAAAAACTCTTTTCATGATATCAGATATTAGTATTAATCATTGGTGCAAAAATAGGCACTTTCAATGAAGAATACCAATACTTTTTTATCATATCACCAGCTTCTTTTTCCGATAATTCTCACGGAATTCCTTCGGCGAGCATCCCTTCTTCCGCTTGAACATACGATTGAAATTGGACAGATTGTTGAAGCCGCAGTCATAGCACACCTCTGCAATGGTACGCGTGGAATCTACCAACATACGCGTGGCAAAGCCCAGACGGATATCAATAATGTAGTCGGAAAGCGTCTTGCCGGTGCGCAGGCGAAAGAAACGGCTGAAAGAGACCGGGGTCATGCCCACCATATCGGCCAATGAAGCCAACCGGATATCCTCCTGATAATGGGTGGAAATGTATTTCTGCACCTTCTGTACCCGGCGGCTGTCAGAGAAAGTCTCTATCTTGGCAAACGAAGAACTGGACAACACCCGGGCATTGTCATAGAGGGAAAGTTCGTAAAGGATACGGAGAAAGTTCATCACGGCATAAAAGCCCTGCTCCTCGGAAGCCAGCTTATCCAGCCAGTTGTACACCTTCATGATGGCCTGCATGGGGAAACTAAGTCCGCACTGTGCACGCTCCAGCATCCGACGGATACTGTCGAACTGGTTCTTGTTGACAACGTTCCCGAAGAACAAGTCGGGAGAGAACTGAATGGTAATCTCCCGAATATCCCCGGAGGTACATTCATGTTGCTCCCATACATGCTCCAACTCCTTACCGGTTATCAGCACCAGGTCATAATCACCGATAATCTCGGCAGAATCGCCCACCACACGACGTACGCCGGAAGCATGTTCCGTGAAGTTCAGTTCATACTCTGCGTGACAATGGATGGGGTAGGTAAATTCTGTTTTGCGACGATCGGCAATATAGAAACAGTCACGTTCCGACAGAGGGGTTATTTCCCTCATGATATAGTTCTGGTTTTCCATAGGCATTGGTTAAAAAAATATCATGCCACAAATATACTCATTCTTTTTAATCCCACAACAGTACCATTTGTTACATTTAGAGGTAATAATTGTTATATATGAGCAGATACCCGGGAAAGTCCCACCCGGAAAAGCAAAACTTCCGTTCTTCTCCCCCTCAGGCTCTAATGTAAGGATGTATGAGATGCGCATCTCGTACACTTACACACTATAGTTTGAGGAAGAAAGAAGCGGAGATCCCTCTCTTGCCCCATAGACAAGAGAAAGGTCTCCGCTTCGCCGGATGATATAAATGATAAGCCGCTTACTTCTGCAACTTCAAGACACAGGAAGTTTCCGGCAGGTTTTCCGAAACGACCGTCAGTGTGGCTTCTCCCGCTTCGCCGGTACTTTGCAACAGCACCTGTGCAAGTCCGTTGAATGCCTTTACCTGATAGGTGCGGGCATCGGCGTCGGCCGGACGTTCCGTAGCCTGATAAGCGGGGTCTCCATTCCCCACCCCAAGGATGCGTACCGGACCGGAAACGGTTATCGTCAAGTCGTTGCAGGCAGTGGGGACAAAACGTTTCTTTTTGTCCTGCAACTCAATATTACACACTGCCACATCCCGATTGTCTGCCTGAATGACGGGACGGTCTGCCGTCAGGGAGATACGGGCAGGAGCACCGGTAGTCTCCACAGTACGGGCCAATATTTTTTTGCCGTTCTTATAGCCTACAGCCTTCACTGCACCGGGCTGGAAAACGGCTTTCCAGGAAAGATGGCCGTTTCGGGGCATCGGTTTGCGATCCAGTTTCTTGCCGTTCACAGTCAGTTCCACTTCATCGCAGTTGCTGTATACCCAAATGTCGATGCTATCACCTTCGTGACCTTGCAGATTCCAGTGAGGAAGGATGTGCAGCACCGGCTCATTCGTCCACCAGGACTTCAGATACCAGGCTTCGTCCTTGGGGAAGCCACAGTAGTCCAGAATGCCGAATTGTGAGCCCGTAGCCGGGAACTTCATGGGGTTGGGCTCGCCGCGGTAGTCGAAACCCGTCCAATAGAAAAGACCTGCCAGATAGGGGCGTTCGTCATAGAATTTCCAGCCACGCTCGATGCAGTTCAGCAGGCTGTCAGGCCCGTTCGGTTTACGGTTGTGCGCCACCATGTGGCCTTTGCCGTGGGCATCAAAGTAGATGCCGCGCGTACCACAGCCCGTGGTCTCTTCCGAACCGAGCGCCCGGCGACCGGGATAATCCTTGCGGTGCTGCTCCACAGGGTTCTGAAGGATGTAGTTATAACCGGCCACGTCTGCGGGAATCAAGATGGCAGGGCCACTGCTCGAAGCAACGGTCATGAGGCGCGTAGGGTCGAAACGGTGGCAATATTCGCGCATCGTGGCAGCAATGCGTGTACCGCTTTCTTTCCACTCGATGCCCCACTCCTCGTTGCCTACGCTCCAAAGGATGATGCACGGATGGTTGCGGTCGCGGTCTATCATACGTTTCAGCAGGCGGGTATGTTCCTCGTTGACGCCCGTCAGACGGTTTTCCTCTATCACAAGAATGCCGAGGCTGTCGCAGGCATCGAGCATTTCGGGAGTCATCGGGTTATGGGAAGAACGGCAGGCATTGCAGCCGAACTTCTTCAGTTCCTTCAGTCGGTACACTTGCAGGGCATCGGGAATGCCGGCACCTACTCCGGGGTGGTCTTGGTGCATGTTCACACCTTTCAGTTTCAGAGGCTGTCCGTTCAGGAGGAAGCCCTTGTCGGCATCGAAGCGGATGTCGCGAATACCAATCGGGGTGGCCACCACGTCCACCTGCCTACCGTTTTGCCAGACGCTGGTTTCCATTTTATAAAGGTAAGGATGTTCTGTACTCCATAGCTGGGGATTCAGCACTTTGGTACGCACCTTTACGCTACGCGTTTCTTGCGGCAGCAGGGTTATCTCTTCCGCCTCGTCCTCCATCTGCACTTGTCCGTCGGCATCAAGCAGACGGCACCATACTTTGCCGGAGACGGGGTCTTTTCCCGAATTCTTCATCTGCACTTCGGTCACCAGCACAGCCTTGTCGAAAGGAGCTTCCAGCGTGGAAGATACAAATACGCCGAAAGGAGCTACATGCAACGGCGCCGTCTTGTTCAGCCATACATGGCGGTAGATGCCCGCACCCTCGTAAAACCAGCCCTCCTCGAGCGTGGCATCCGCACGGACGCAGATAAGATTCTCTTCTCCGTAATTCAGGTATTCCGTAATGTCGTATACCTGCGTGGCATAGCCGCTGGGTTCGTGTCCCAGGTAGAAACCGTTTATCCAGATACGGGCATCACGGAAGATACCGTCGAACTGAAGATAAAGATGCTTGCCGAGGTCCTTTTGCGGAACAGTGATACTTTTCCGATACCATCCCACAGAGTTTTCGGGGAATTTATAGCCGACGGCTTTATAACCATGACTGTGGCTCGCCTCTTTGGCATAAGGCAAATCAACCACCCAGTCATGCGGAAGATTGACCGTCTTCCAGTCCACACCCCACTTCTCCGGATTGAACTTGGGAGAGTAAGGGCCCTCATTATGGATAGAGGCTGCCTTGGTCAGATAGTTGAAGTACTCCGTTCCGCAGCCGAAGTCTTTCTCCGGTGAGGAAGCATTGCCAAAAGCAAACTGCCAGCCGTCATCCAGCAAAATACGTTCGCGGACAGATTGGGCGGAAAGAGAAAAGGTAATTCCAAGAAGGAACAAAAATGCGAATAAGTGTTTCATATCGGTTAATCATAAAATGTGTTTACAAAGATAGGGCGAAATAGACTCGTACAGTGATACTTTTGTATCATTTTCCGGTACTTCATGTTTCCGAGGGGAAAAAACACGCCGGGCAAACAAGGGTGATAGGAGAAAAGTTTTTAAATTTGAAGCGTGCTTCCGGGAAAATGGCCGGATGGCACAACTAATGAAGAATGTATCAAACTAAATACAAGAAATAATATGCAAGACAAAAGATTCGGATATTTCGATGACGACAACCGCGAATACGTCATTACCGACCCCAAGACACCTTGGCCATGGATTAACTACCTGGGCAATGAAGATTTCTTCTCACTCATCTCCAATACTGCCGGAGGCTATTCCTTCTACAAGGACGCCAAGTTCCGCCGCATCACCCGCTACCGCTACAACAACGTGCCGATGGACAACGGGGGACGCTACTTCTACATCAATGAAGGCGGCAACGTATGGTCTCCCACCTGGAAGCCCTGCAAGACTGCACTCGACAGTTACGAGTGTCGCCACGGCATGAGCTACACCCGCATCACCGGATCCAAAGACGGCATCGAAGCCAGCCTGCTCTTCTTCGTCCCACTGAAGACCTGGGGAGAGGTGCAGAAGCTGACCTTGCGGAATACTTCTGCCAAAGTGAGAAAACTCAAACTATTCTCCTTTGCCGAATGGTGCTTGTGGAATGCCGCTACGGACATGGAGAACTTCCAGCGTAACTTCTCCACGGGAGAGGTGGAAGTGGACGGGTCTGTCATCTACCACAAGACGGAATACAAGGAACGCCGCAATCACTACGCCTTCTACAGTGTCAATACACCCGTAGACGGTTTCGATACCGACCGCGAAACATTCGTGGGACTCTACAACGAGTTTGCCGACCCGGAACGGGTAGTAGAAGGCAGACCGGGCAACAGCATTGCCCACGGTTGGAGCCCCATCGCCTCACACTATCTGGAAGTAGAACTGCAACCCGGCGAAAGCCGCGACTTCATCTTCCTGCTGGGCTATGTGGAAAACAAGCAGGAGGAGAAGTTCGAGGAACGTGAAGAATCTCTGCATGAAGCGTTCAAGCAGAGTGTACCCTCTTCACCTATTATAAATAAGGTAAAGGCTAAGGCGATGATTTCGGCCTTCGACACTACCGCCAAAGTAGATGCTGCCTTTGCCGAACTGAAAGCCTACTGGGACCGCCTGCTGGACATCTACGTCGTGAAGACCGACGAAGAAAAACTGGACCGCATGGTGAACATCTGGAACCAGTATCAGTGCATGATTACCTTCAACATGTCCCGTTCCGCCTCTTTCTTCGAGAGCGGCATCGGTCGTGGAATGGGTTTCCGCGACTCCAACCAGGACCTCGTGGGCTTCGTGCATCAGATACCGGAACGAGCCCGCGAACGAATCATCGACATAGCTTCTACCCAATTCCCCGACGGAGGATGCTACCACCAATACCAACCGCTGACCAAACGCGGCAACAACGACATCGGCGGCGGCTTCAACGATGACCCCATGTGGCTTATCTTCGGTACGGTGGCATACATCAAGGAATCGGGAGACTTCAGTATCCTGGATGAGCCCGTCCCCTTCGACAACAAAGAAGGTTCGGAAGTGTCTCTGTTCGAGCACCTGCGCGTCTCCTTCAACCACGTCATCGAGAACCTCGGCCCCCACATGTTGCCCCTCATCGGCCGTGCCGACTGGAACGACTGCCTGAACCTGAACTGCTTCTCCTGGGACCCGAATGAATCCTTCCAGACCACGGAAAACCAGACGGAAGGCAGCCAGGCAGAATCGCTGATGATTGCCGGCTTGTTCGTGGTATGCGGACGCGACTACGTGGAGCTGTGCCGCCGCCTGGGTAAAGACGACGAAGCAAACAGAGCGCAAACCTATATAGAGAACATGGTGGAAGCCGTGAAAAAACATGGCTGGGACGGTGACTGGTACTTGCGCGCCTACGATTACTTCGGCCACAAGGTAGGTTCCAAAGAGAACGAAGAAGGACAAATCTTCATCGAATCGCAAGGCTGGTGCACCATGGCAGGCATCGGACTGGAAGAAGGCATGGTAGAAAAAGCACTGGACTCCGTAAAGGAACGCCTGGACTGCGAACACGGTATTGTACTCAACAATCCACCCTTCACCCGCTATGTTGTGGAGTATGGAGAAATCTCCACCTATCCCGCCGGCTACAAGGAAAATGCGGGTATCTTCTGCCACAACAACCCGTGGGTCATCATCGGAGAAACCGTACTGGGACGGGGTGACCGTTCCTGGGAGTATTTCCGCAAGATATGCCCGTCGTACACCGAAGAGCATAGTGCCCTGCATAAAGTAGAACCTTACGTATGCTGCCAGATGGTGGCCGGCAAGGACGCCGCCCGCCCCGGTGAAGGCAAGAACAGCTGGCTGACTGGAACGGCTGCCTGGATGTGGTATGCCATCACGCAATTCATACTCGGCATCAAGCCTTCGTATGAAGGTCTGGAAATCAATCCTTGTATCCCGTCAGACTGGAAAGGCTTCAACGTGAAGCGCAAGTTCCGCGGAGCGGAATATCATATTACCGTGAAGAATCCCGATGGTGTGTGCAAAGGCATCAAGTCCGTCACGGTAGACGGCAAGCCGGTAGAAGGCAATGTAGTGAAGCATCTGCCGGGCACGCATACAGTAGAAGTAATAATGGGGTAACCCACAAAATACAATATCATGATAAACCCAATTTATTCTCCGGCGGCCGAACGCTACAACAACGGCATGAAATTCCGCCGTTGCGGGCAAAGCGGCATCCTGCTGCCGGAAATATCACTCGGATTGTGGCACAACTTCGGCGACGTGAACACATTTGCCAATTCCCAGGCCATGGCGCACTATGCCTTCGACCGTGGAATCACGCATTTCGACCTCGCCAACAATTACGGTCCTTCCTACGGTTCCGCCGAAGAGACTTTCGGAATGATTATGAAGAAATCCTTCATGCCCTATCGGGACGAACTATTCATCTCCACCAAGGCCGGACACGACATGTGGCCCGGCCCCTACGGGGAGTGGGGTTCACGCAAGTACCTGATGAGCAGCCTCAACCAAAGTCTGAAACGGATGAACCTGGAGTATGTGGACATCTTCTACTCCCACCGCTACGACCCGGATACTCCGCTTGAAGAGACCCTGCAAGCACTGGTTGATATCGTACGGCAAGGCAAAGCACTCTATGTAGGAATCTCCAAATATCCCAAAGAGGCGGCCGAGTTTGCCTACAAATACCTGAAAGAACGGGATGTACACTGCCTGCTCTATCAAGGCAGATACAATCTCTTCAACCGCGAACCGGAAGAAGAAGGTATCCTGCAGCAAGCCAAAGGGAACGGAACCGGCTTCATCGCCTTCTCCCCGCTGGCGCAGGGCCTGCTGACCAACCGCTACCTGAATGGTATTCCCGAAGATTCGCGCATGGCAAAGGGAGCTTTCCTGAAGAAAGAAGCACTGACCGACGAGACGCTGCAAAAAATCAAGGCACTCAACGAAGTTGCTGCCTCACGCGGGCAAACCCTTGCCGAGATGTCACTTGCCTGGCTGTTGAAGGACGACCTGGTGACAAGCGTCATCATCGGAGCGAGCTCCGTTGCCCAACTGGCAGATAACCTGAAAGCGACTGAAAATACAGACTTCTCTGCCGAGGAACTGGAGAAGATAAAGAAAATCATTCAAAAATAAATCAACATGAAAAGCCTCCTTATTCAAACCTTTTGTTTATTATTCCTTTGCTTGGGCACGGTCCGTGCACAGCAATACCAACTTGCATCACCCAACGGAAAACTATCCGTTACGGTAGATGCCGGAGAAGCCCTCACCTGGCAGATAGCACACGACGGAACCACGGTGCTGCAACCCTCTGCCATCGCCCTGCAAGGCAGAGATGAAAAATCAGCCAAGAAAGCAATAACTTTCGGTAAAAATGTAAAAGTAATCCGTGCAGAACGCAAGTCCGTGGAGTCCTCCTTCCCCACTCCCCTCTACAAAAAGGCAAGTGTGGAGGATGTCTACAACCAGCTGACACTGAAATGCCGCGGAGGCTACAGTGTACAGTTCCGCGCATACGATGACGGCGCTGCCTATCGCTTCATTTCCGAACAGAACAAGCCGTTTATCGTCCTCAACGAAACAGCGGACTTCAATTTCGACAAGGATTACCAGGCATTTGTACCTTACATAAACGACAACCGCAACGGTGAGCGCTATTGCTTCTCCTTCGAGTCTTACTACGACGAAGCCCCGTTGTCCAAAATGCACACCGACTCACTCTCCATCACCCCACTGATGGTTTGCCTGGACGGAGGAAAGAAAGCCGTTATCATGGAAGCCGGATTGGAAAACTATCCCGGCATGTTCCTCACTGTAAATCCCCAGACACGTCAAGGAGTGCAGGCAGCATTTGCTCCCTATCCGCTGGAAGAAATAATCGGCGGACACAACCGGCTGAACCTGATACCGACCAAGCGTGCAGACTACATCGCCCGTTGTGCCAAGCAGGAACTCCCCTGGCGTGTGGTACTCGTCACCGAAAAGGACACGCAGCTTGCCGACAACGACATGGCACAGCGTCTTGCCCCCGCCTGCCGCATCAAAGACATTTCCTGGATTAAACCCGGCAAAGTGGCTTGGGACTGGTGGAACACCTGCAACTTGACTGGAGTAGACTTCAAAGCCGGCATGAACACCCCGACTTATAAGGCATTCATCGACTTTGCCGCCGACAACAACCTGGAATATATCATCATCGATGACGGCTGGAGCGGAAACGAATCCTTATTGAAAGACCTGAATCCGGATATCGATTTAAAGGAACTGGTAGCCTACGGAAACCAGAAGGGCGTCGGCATCATTCTCTGGGCAAGCTGGCGAAATTCTGCCAAAGATACGGAAGCCGCATTCAGCCACTATGCACAGATGGGTATCAAAGGCTTCAAGATAGACTTCTTCGACCGTGACGACCAGCCACTGGTACAGTCCGTAGAACGCATTGTAGCCTGCGCCGCCGAGCACCGCCTGGTATTAGACCTGCATGGACTCAAGCCATACGGTATACAGCGCACCTATCCCAACGTCCTAAACTTTGAAGGTGTAAAGGGACTGGAGAACGCCAAATGGGAACCGATAGTGAACGGAGCCCCCCTCCACAACTTCCCGCGCTATAACGTGACTGCTCCCTACCTGCGCATGCTTATAGGTCCGATGGACTACACACCGGGAGCCATGATGAACGCAACCCGCGAAACCTTCCGTGCCGTCAACGACCATCCGATGAGCCAGGGTACACGCGTCCACCAGATGGCGATGTACACCCTCTTCGAAGCCCCGCTGCAAATGCTTGCCGACAGCCCCAGCAAATATATGAAGGAGCAGGAATGCACG